>OHAV01000345.1_pt1 | contig 20940 bp, 19 predicted proteins | sample 1577271 | NCBI WGS metagenome assembly OHAV01 (sample SAMEA3879537, study PRJEB24766) | human gut metagenome | biome: human-associated habitat; feature: feces | place: USA | collected 1985/1987 | reverse complement strand
GCTTTTCTGCACTGATTCCGATTCCGGGACGCCATATGGTTTACAATGCGCTGGCCGGAACCGCAGTCGGATGCATGTACGGGCTGACGCTGGAGCAGATCAAACAGGGAATCGAGACACTGCAGTCGGTGAGCGGAAGATTCCACATCATCGAGACAGGAAAATACACCGTTGTCGATGACTGCTACAACGCAAACCCGACCTCCGTTATGGCAAGTATTGACACACTTGTAAATTTCAGCGGCAGAACCGTTGCAATTCTCGGCGATATGAAAGAACTCGGCACAAACGAACTTGAAATGCACCGCAAAACAGGCGAACACGCAAAAGAAAAAGGCGTTGACCTTGTAATTGCAGTCGGCCCGCTTGCCAAAGCACTTGCCGAGGGCAGCGGCGGAAAGTGGTATGCAGACATAGACTCTCTCCTACCCGACCTAAAAAGCCTGCTCAAAAAAGGTGATACAGTTTTGGTAAAAGCCTCACACTCAATGCAGTTTGAAAGAATCGTTGCATTTTTGAAAGGTTGAAAATAGGCAATCATTTTGTATATATTTGTATATAAATAGATTTAGGTCAAACCTTTAAAAATGTTGACCTTACTTTTATAATTGTTAAAAAGTGCTTAGCTAATTCTCAATTTACCCCAACTTTCGATAAAGCCTAAAATTCACTGATAAAAAACGGTCATTCGCAAACTTTATGCGAATGACCGTAATTTTGTTTATGCTTTATTTAATGAAATGATACGCTGTAATTCTGTTACATCGCTTATATCAATTTTGCCGTTTCCGTCAACATCTGCAAGCTTTAACTGTGTATCGGTGAAATCAGCGTTTTTAGATACATACATCTGAAGTTCTGTAATATCAAGAATATCTACAGCACCGTTCATATTAACATCACCGTGCTCGTAGTTGTTTCCATTATCAAGCGGCTTGTCCCTAAGATATTTACAATAATCAAGAGCTACCCAACCCTTTACATTTTTATAAGTTGTATAACCCCATGTGTAACCGCCGGACTGTTTTACATCTGTAACATAAAGCTCTGTACCGTTTTTAATCTGATAAACAGTTTTTGATGAAGTTGTTGCGCTCTCTCTCATATTAAGATAATCGTTTACTTCAACCTCGTAAACACCTGTTTTGTATGTAATGGTATCGTTACCGTTATCATCTTTGTTATTGTTGTTCTTATCAAAGTCGCCAAGGTAAATAAAGCCTTGGAAATTCCAACCTGATTCACCCATTGCAGGGTCATTAACATCTGCATATGTAAGATAGAAGTTTTCCCAACCCCACGCAGAGTTTGAAAATGTAACAGTACCGTTCTCTACCTTTTCAACAACGGCAACATGACCGCCTGTTTCGCCGTTTCTGTAATATTCCCAACAAGCAACAGCGCCGACTTTCGGAGTCTGACCTCTGCTGTAGCCGTCGTTGTAGTCATACCACTCGTAAGCGTCATAGTGACAAAGTCCGGGATCTCTGCCAAGAATTTCGTATGCTCTGCCGTAAGCATAAGCTGTGCAGTTTGGCATACCATAGCCGTATTGGTAATAAATATTTTTATTGCTGTAATAATAATCATTGCTGTATGACGGTGCATCAAGTCTTGGTGTAAAAGACGACGACGCATTAGCAATCATTGAATACGAAAATACTGTGGTAAAAAGTAATGCACAAACTAAAAACATTGCCGGAATTCTTTTGAGTTTTTTAAAAAACAATTTAAATCTTCCTTTCTGTCAATTATGTTTACATTTCTGTTTATCAAAGAACATTTTACCACAAAGCTCCGCAAAAGGCAATATTTTTTTAATAATGTTGTAATTATTTGTAATCTTTGTAAAAGTCATTAAAGCAGGCTCTTGATATTTTGGCAGTATTGATATATAATAAAAACCAATAGTAGCATAAAACAAAATGCTGACAAATGGTCGAGAAACCGAAAAAAGCGTCTGTTTTACTTATATTTTTAGCTTTTGTGCAATCGGAAGTGTTAATATGAAAGTTAATGTCGGTGACAGAGTTGAAATGAAAAAACCGCACCCGTGCGGTTGCAAGGAATTTGAAATATTAAGGATTGGAATGGATTTTAAGATCCGTTGTACAAACTGCGGCAGAGAAGTTATGGTGCCGCGAAATAAAATCGAAAAGAATATTAAAAAAATTTTAACCGATAAGGAAAAATAATATGTTTGAAAAAATAGAAATTTTTGATAAAAGATACTCCGAACTTTCGCAAAGACTTTACGAACCGTCTGTTGCGGCAGATCCGGAGCAATATCAGGAAACAATGAAAGAGCTTAAGTCTATTGAAGAAATAGTGCTTACTTACCGAGAGTACAAACAGGCGGTAAAATCTCAAGACGAAAGCATTGAAATTCTTGAAGAGAGCGGCGACAGCGACTTAAAGGAACTTGCACAGCTTGAACTTGACGAGGCAAAACAGAACATAGAGGAGCTTTCGGAAAAGCTTAAGATTTTGCTTTTGCCGAAAGACCCAAATGACGAACGAAACGTTATTGTGGAAATTCGTGGCGGAGCAGGCGGCGAAGAGTCGGCACTGTTCAGTGCGGTGCTTTTCAGAATGTACAGTATGTATGCCGAGAAAAAGGGTTATAAAGTAGAAATAGTAAACGCAAACGAAACCGAGCTCGGCGGCTATAAAGAAATTTCTTTTATGATTGAGGGCGAGGGTGCTTACTCACGCTTTAAATACGAAAGCGGCGTGCATCGTGTTCAGCGTGTGCCCGAAACCGAAAGCCAGGGCAGAGTGCATACTTCTACCACAACCGTTGCCGTTCTTCCCGAGGCGGAAGATGTGGAGCTTGAAATTGACCCTAAAGATTTGAAAATAGATACAGAAGGTGTGACATTTACAATTAAGAATACAGGCAATGTGTCAGGAACTGAGATCGCACAGCTGTATGTTGGAAAATCTTCTGAGACTGTCTTTCGACCGGTTCGCGAGTTGAAAGGTTTCGTAAGAGTAGAGCTTCAGCCGGGAGAAGAAAAGGAAGTAAGAATCGGATTTGATGATAAGACATTCCGTTTTTATGATACAAGAACAGATAGCTGGGAGATTGAAAGCGGTACTTATCAGATCATGATCGGTGAAAATGCGCAGCAGATGGTTCTGGAAGGTGCTTTAGACGTAAAAGGTACTGTTGAAAACGGTGGCTACAAGAAAGAAGAACTGCCGGAATATTTCAGCGGCAAGATTAAAGACATTTCAGACGAAAAATTCCGTATTCTGTATGGAAAAGAGATTCCGGACGGAAGCTGGAGCGGTGAGATCCGAATGAACGATGCAGTCTGCCAGTTGTATTACGGAAAAGGAATTCTTGGAAAACTGCTCTGTGCTGCACTGAAACTGCTTTTGAAGATCAGTGACTGGAAGGGAAAACCGAACCTGAACGTCTTATTCAACTACAATATGCCAATCCGCGGGTATGCAAAAATGACAGGCGGTGTTGTGACGATGAAAATGGCAGAAGCATTGACTGAGATGGCGAACGGACATCGAATCAAAGGAACAGCTCATCTGATTAAAGCTGCAATCAACAGAGAATAAAATGTAGATTATGCAGAAGCGTAATATATTAAATGAAAGACAGGATTGGACAGATAGAAACAGGACAATCCTGTTTTCATGTTATATATGACTTGTGACAGAATGAAAATTCCTTTATTATAAGAGGGAAAATCATAGAATATAAGTCTACAGAAAACACATACAAGGGGGTACCCTAATGATCAAAATTGCGATTGTAGAAGACGAAGCAATGTATGCAAAACAGCTGGAAGAATTTCTGCATCAATATGAGGCAGAAAACCATGAAGCATTCGATATCACAATCTATTCAGACGGAGATCAGATTGTAAATAAATACAAGTCCCAATTTGATATTATCCTTATGGATGTTGAGATGAAATTCATGGATGGAATGTCCGCTGCGGAAGAGATTCGCAAGATGGATAGTGAAGTTGTAATCATCTTTATTACAAACATGGCGCAGTATGCAATCAGAGGTTATGCGGTAGATGCGCTGGATTATGTATTAAAACCGGTATCTTATTTCGCATTTTCACAGAGACTGAACCGTGCAATCGAACGTATGAAAAAGCGAGAGGCAAAGGTTATTATGGTAAATATAAAAGGCGGTATGGTGCGTATTAACATCGCAAATATTTACTATATTGAAAGTCAGGGACATACGTTGATCCTTCATACGATCCTTGGGGATTATGAGACGACCGGGAAAATGAAAGAGATGGATGAAAAGCTTTCAGGGATGAATTTCTGCAGAGGAAATAAAGGATATCTGATTAATCTGCAGCATGTAGACCGGATTCAGGACAACTGTGCGGTAGTAAAAGGCGAAGAGCTGGTGTTGAGCCGTGCACGTAAAAAGGAATTTATGGAAGCTTTGACAAGATATTGGGGAGAGGTGATAAAATGATCGATCATTTGATGCCGGATATCCCGAGACTTTACTCGGCAATTGCAGAGTGGCTTGCATGCATGATATTTATCCTGCCATTTAAAAAGAGATTTTCAAAAATAAAGACAGGTGTAATCATGGCGGTGATGCTTGTTGTACAGAGCGGATTCATGGTCGTGACGGAAGATGTCAGATTGTTTTTCTGGATTCCCTGCATGATGGTAGCTGTATTCCTTATGCTGTTTTTCATTTATGCATCCTGCGCGATCGAAATAACAGACGCAGTATATTTCGTGTTGATTGCATTTGTTGTGGCAGAATTCATGGCGTCGATTGAATGGCAGGTTGCTTGTTACTTTAGGATAGCGCAATCAGGAGTATGGTGGAGAGAATGGTTAGCCCTTATCCTCGGATATGGAATAATCAGCGTGATCTTGTTCAAGATCTTGCATGTACATTTCCCGGAAGATGGCCAGATAGAGATAGGTTGGAAAGAATGTCTGTCAGCATTTTTGATTGCAATATCTGTTTTCGCTGTCAGTAATATTAGCTATCTTACAATCAATACTCCATTTTCCGGAAGGTATTCATTTGAGATAGCAAATATTCGTACGATCGTGGATTTGGCCGGAATTGCGATTCTGTACGCACATCTCATGCAATGCTGTGAGATGCGGGCAAGAAAAGAGCTTGAGGCAGTTCAGAATGTGCTTCAGAATCAGTATGCACAGTATGTGCAGTCAAAAGAAAGTATTGAACTGATCAATTACAAATATCATGATCTGAAACATCAGATTGCGGTGTTGAGAAGTGAGGAAGATCCTCAGAAAAGAGAAGCATTTTTGGATGAGATGGAGGAGGAGATCCGTCAGTATGAAGCACAGAATAAAACCGGAAATAAGGTACTTGATACTGTGCTGACGAGCAAAAGTCTGTATTGTAATAAGAATGGAATTACATTTACCTGTGTGGCAGATGGAACACTGTTAGACTTTATGGATGTTATGGATATCTGCAGTATCTTTGGAAATGCACTTGATAATGCGATCGAATGCGAGATGAAAATACCGGATAAGGAAAAGAGACTGATCCATGTTACAGTGTCCAGACAGAAGGCATTTTTGATTCTTAAGTTCGAGAATTACTGTGAAGAAAAACTGCAGTACCAGGATGGAAATATTGCGACGACAAAGAAAGACAAAAAGTATCATGGATACGGAATGAAGAGTATTCGTTATACAGTGAATAAATACGGCGGGGCAGTCACGATCGATACAAAAGAGAACTGGTTTGACTTGAAAATTTTGATTCCGATTAAAGAAGAACAAGGAGATTAAGATCGCACACATTTTTTGGTTCCGATAAGAAAGAACATTTGCAGTTTATGCAGAAAAAGTGCAGGTTATGTAAGTACAATAGATAGGCATGTAATCCATGTTAGGATATAGATACGAAGTCCAAGGGAGGACAAGAGAATCTAGAATCTTAGAAGAATGGAGAATGTAGAATGAATAAGCTAAACAACATATGGAATCGTTTTGCAGAGAAACATCCGAGTGCTTCAAAATGGATAAGAGAAGGCGGATTGTTCGTAATCGTAAGTAATCTGATCACTGTACTTAAATATGTAATGTTGCTGTTTTTGCCACTGGCATTCGCAGGACTTCCGAATATTGATTTCGGTTTCCCGGGAATCGACATTACATTATTCGGTGAGACATTTAAGTGGAATATTATCGGATATGATGCGGCACATGGCGGTCTTCCGTATTTCTGTGCATACATGATCGCAATGCTCGTTGGTGAGTGTATCAACTTCCCAATCCAGAGAAGCTTTGTGTTCCGCAGCAAAGGAAAGATCTGGTATCAGGCGTTCTGGTATCTGATCGCATTCTGTATTGTTACATGTATTGTAAACTCAATCAATTGTATCTGGGTTGCAGTTGCCGGAATGTTTGTACCGGGATGGCTTTACAATATCGGAACAACCGTGCTGAACGGAGGAGTGTCGATGGTGGTATTCTTCTTCGTGAATAAGATTATTTTCCCGGAGGGAGAAGCAAAGTAGAATAGAGAAGAGAAGAACAGAAGAACAGGGCAGTGCGCGTTAACGTGCTGTCCTGTTCTTTTAACATGAAAATCATTTTCAAATTCATCTTGACAATAAAATTTTTTGCGTTAAAATAAAAAAATGATTTTTGATAGATTCGAGATGGAAGTAAAGTAATGTTGGAATTTGTAAAACAGAGCAAGAAAAGAAAGTTATATTGTATCCTTGGCATATTGTATCTGCTGTGTATTATCTTTGTTGCAAATGATGCATGGTTGTATAGCACACCCATTGCAAAACTGACAAAGGTCGAAACCAGTGTCTCAGGAGAAGAGACAGGAACCAGAGGGACGAAGGAGAAAAAATATAAGCAGAATATTCAGGGAGTAATCCTAAATGGAGAAAACAAGGGAAAGGCAATAAGTTTTACGAATGAGTACACGTATACCGGAATGATGAAACAGCCATATCATAGAGGAGATAAGGTCTTGCTCAATGGAACAAGCAAGAGAATGGGTTCTGGAATTCGTGGACTGAAACGAGATACAGAGCTTATGATACTTGTAGGATTCTTAATGTTTGTATTAATTACCATTGCAGGAAGACAGGGTGCGCTTACGATAGTGACCGTTATTTTTAATGTTGCTGTTTTTGCAATTGGTTTTTGGAAAGCGGGAGATACATCAAATGTGCTGGAAATGTGCAGCAGGCTGGTGATTCTTTTTGCGGTTATTACATTGGTTGGATTGAATGGGATTCATAAAAAGACATGGGCAGCACTTTTTACAACATTGATTGTTCTTGTAATGATTATGGGAATCTTTGATGTTGTAATCCATCATGCAGAAGATCTTGATTATTCGACCATGGAGTATCTTGGAAGTATTGAAAATCCGGATGAAATTTTCCATGCAGAAATCCTGATCTCAGGACTGGGAGCAATCATGGATGTGGCGGTCGCCATCGCTGCATCCTTAAGTGAAATCGTTGAAAAGAAGCCGAAAGTGACATTTTTGGAATTATTTAAATCAGGAAGAGAAATTGGATATGACATTATGGGAACGATGATAAATGTGCTGTTGTTTGTCTTTAGCTGTGGACTGATCCCAATGTGTCTGATTCGAATGAATAATGATGTGAGTTTAATTACTATTATAAAATTGCACATTCCATGTGAATTGTGCAGATTCCTAGTGGAAAGTATAGGAATTGTTCTGGCAATACCGATTTCTATTTTGGTTACTTCTGTGATGATAAAGGTCCCAGGAATGTTTCATAGACAGAAGAAAGCAAGAAAGGTGCAGGGAGAAGGAAAATGCTGATAACACTTGGATTGATTTTACTGATTTTAATTATGGTCGTCGGTGGAGACAGAGGTGTCGTTTCGCTTATTGCTTTGTGTGGAAATCTGTTGATCTTAAGTCTTGCAATCTGGCTTATGGCATCAGGAGTTCCGGTTCTTCTCGTTACGGTTTGTGTCGGTGTTGTCATTTCCTGTATTACGTTGTTCTATCAAAATGGTAGAAATGGAAAGACATGGAGTGCATTTCTGGCAACTATGATCACAATGCTGTTGCTGTTTTTCTTCATATATATCGTTGTATGGAGAAGTGAGGCGGGAGGTCTTAACGAGATACAACAGGTTGGAGAAGATGTATTTTATTATAATATGAACCTGAATATCAGTATGAGAAATGTTGCTGTCTCTGTTATACTTCTCAGTACTCTTGGAGCTGTTCTTGATATGGCACTGACAGTTACCACATCTGTTTATGAAGTGAAAAGCCATAAAGAAGATATGACTTTTAAAGAACTGATTCACAGCGGAATGCAGATAGGAAAAGAAGTGACCGGAACAACGGTGAATACACTTCTGTTTGCATATTTAGGAGAATCACTTCTGCTTTTTTCCTATCTGCGGATGCAGGGATATTCGTTTGAACTACTGTTGAATTCTAAAATCATGTTTGAAAATTGTGCCTCAATGATCTTCGGAGCAATCGCCTGCGTGGTTGTAATGCCGGTGGCAGCAGTTGCAGGGGGCTATTTTTTTCGATTTAAATAAACATAAAATTCAACGTTCAACATAATTCCAACTGCTGTAGAAACCGGTGCAGCAAGACCGATAAGTCTTGATATGTTCGCAAATTAATAAAAGACAAGAAAACGTACAAGATAACACGTAAGTTATGGTAAAACAAATAAAAATTAGATATAATATAGTAAGAAAACATATAAGATAACAAGTAAGTTACAAGAAATTGAATAAAAATATGCGAGGAGGTGACAGCACAGATGGGAAGTTATCTGAATCCGGGAAACAGCGGTTTTTCGAATATGAGAAATGACGTTTATGTTGATAAAACAGAAATGATAAGTCTGATTAATCAAACAATCAATACGCCACGGAATCTGACATGTATCAGCAGACCACGGCGTTTTGGGAAATCTTTTGCTGCCAAAATGTTGTGTGCATATTATGATAAGACTTGTAATTCCAAGGAATTGTTTGATGATCTTAAAATTGCAAAAGATGATGAATATTTAAAATATCTGAATCAGTATGATGTGATCTATCTGGATATGGCGAGTGTTCTTGGTGTGACATCACCGGAAGATGCAGTCTCCTATGTGAAACGAAATATAACAGAAGAAGTTTTAGATATTTATCCGGAAGTGAAAGAAGCAGAAGCACTGTTTGATACATTAGCGAATCTGGTGACTTATACAGGAAATAAAATCATTATGATTATCGATGAGTGGGATGCACCGATTCGTGAGAATGGTGGAAAAGCAGAAATCCAGAGAGAGTATCTATTATTTTTACGGTCATTATTTAAAAATAGTGGAACAACGGATAAGATTTTCGCAGCAGTTTATATGACAGGAATCCTGCCGATTAAAAAAGATGGTTCACAGTCTGCAATTTCTGATTTCGAAGAATTTACAATGGTAAAACCAAGAAAGTTTGCGCCATATGTAGGTTTTACAGAACAGGAAGTAAAGGATCTGTGCAGCGAATATCAAATAGATTTTTCGAAGATGAAGTTATGGTATGATGGATATTCATTTCCAAATGCAAATTCAATTTATAATCCGAACTCTGTAATGAAAGCACTTAGAAATGATGATTTCGATTCCTACTGGACGCAGACATCGGCAGCAGAGAGTTTGATGGAATATATTAGTCTTGATTATGACGGACTTTCCAAGACAATCGCTGAACTGATCGGTGGTATTGAAGTAGAAGTTGATACAAGCGGATTTTCGAATGATCTTGTAACATTCAGAGAGAAAGATGATGTACTGACATTGTTGATTCATCTGGGATATCTGGCTTATGACAAAGAAACGGAAAAAGTGCATATTCCAAATGAAGAAATCAAGCGGGAATTTTCAAGGACGATCAGGGGAGTCAGACGGAACGAGACAATTCAGCGTGTGCGTGAAAGCGACCAGATCATTTCGGATACAGTACATATGAATGCGGATGCAGTAGCAGCACAGATTGAGAAGATCCATACAGAGGAGACAACGGCTCTTTTCTACAATAATGAACAGGCATTACGAAGCGTGATTAAGCTTGCATATTTTAGTTATCGCGATTATTATCTGAAATTCGAAGAACTTCCGTCAGGAAATGGCTATGCAGATATTGTATATTTTCCAAAGAAAACATCGAATCTTCCGGCGTTAGTAGTTGAAATGAAGTGGGATAAATCAGCAGAAGGAGCAATTGCACAGATTAAGAAACGGAACTACCCGGCGGCAATCAAAGAGTTTGGCGGTGAGATTTTGCTGGTTGGAATTAATTATGATAAAGATGCTCCAGCGGGCGAACGGAAGCATACGTGTGTGATAGAAAAATATCAAGTGTGATACATCAGAATGGAATGGAAAAGAGAAAAAAGAATTCTATTCATCAGCGATTTCGGTATATACGATGCTATCAATTGTAGGAGTTATGATTTTATCCGCAGTAGTTTTGCGGTGATATGTCAGATGAAAACGAAGGGTTCGGCAAGATGCCGAACCCTTTCACTGTATGTTAATTCTCTTTATTATCCACCAACAGCATATTAAGTTGTTCTAACCGTTTAAGATCCTTCTTTGTAAAAAGCAACTGATGGCGGAAGTTCTCTGTGTGTTCCTGTGGTTTTAAGGTGACTACGCATTTAAATGCACAAGGCATAAGGTCTGCACTGGAGATACCGCACAAGAGTCCCATTGTGAAATCTCGAAGTTCCAGAGGGTTGAAGATGTACAGAAGGTCTTCTTCCAGTGGGTCATATTGATTTACGAAAGAAAAGTGGAGGTTCTTATGTGAAAAATGACATTGATTTGAATAAAGCGACAAATCAGATTGAGATTTTTGACACAGGTGTGGCAATTCTTGCCGGAAAGAAGACGTTACATTTTACGTTTCAACATTTCCGGATTTGCAGCATACTCCAGAGCTGTTTCCGCAGTGATTCGGTTTTCCTTGTATAGAGTCAATAGACCAGAATCCATAGAAACAAAAAACCACCCGCTATTGGTCCTGATTATGATATACTAGACGTAATGAGTTGGTAGTGAGAGTGGAGCAAGCTGGTCTGCTTTCCATCAGCGATACGATTATATTAAAACAAAGGAGGACTTACTCGATGAGAGAAGTAAAAGCAGTAAAGATTAATGCAGCAGATTTTGCACCGTATGGAACATTTTGCAGTATGACAGAACCAGAGGGATATCCACTGGAGGGAGAGATTCATAAATTCTATCCGGACCGCATCGTAGGAACCTGTGTTGGAACAATGGCATTTTCACCGATTGAAGTTCGCAAGGACGAAAGAATTGTCAAGATGGCGGAATATCATACAACTACATGGGAAGGGATTGTTGCTCTTGATGACGACATGCTTATCCATGTTGCACCTGCTTCCGGTGGAACACCGGTTCCGGAACTTGCGAAGGCTTTCCTTGTACCAAAGGGATGCATGGTAAAGATCAATGCAGCGATCTGGCATCTGTGTCCACTTCCGGCGAATAATGAGGTACTTCATGCAATGATCGTACTTCCGGAATGTACTTATGCAAATGATTGTACGGTTGTTGAATTTGAAGAGAAAGATTGGTTTAAGATAATATTATAAAGATGAAACAGATTGATTTTGACCACGGAACGGTTACAGGAAATATTTTGGGAGTAGCGTTACCGATGCTTGTGGCTCAGATACTGAGTCTTTTGTACAACATTGTGGATCGGATTTATATTGCCAGGATCCCATCAGTAGGAACAACAGCGCTTGGAGCAGTGGGCTTGTGCTTTCCGATTATTGTGATCATCACTGCATTTAGCAATTTATTTGGAAGTGGCGGTGCCCCGTTATTTTCAATTAACCGAGGCAAAGGGAACATAAAAAAAGCAGAAGTGATCATGAATACATCATTTTCAATGCTGTGTATTTGTGGAGTGGCATTGATGGTGATCGGAATGCTGTTCGCAAGTCCGATTCTGGTGTTGTTCGGGGCGTCGGAAGAAGGGCTGTCTTATGCATATCCATACATGATGATTTATTTGATCGGAATAGTCCCATCTATGATTGCAACAGGGATGAACCCATTTATTAATGCGCAGGGATATGCAACTTCAGGAATGTTATCGGTTACAATTGGAGCCGTTGCTAATCTGATTCTGGACCCATTGTTTATATTTGGATTGAATTTAGGCATAAAAGGAGCGGCGATCGCAACAATCATCTCCCAAACTTTATCGGCAGCATATGTATTTTATTTCTTGAGAAAGAAAGCGGAATTGAAAGTGCGGGTGCTGTCAAAAGGAGAATGGAAAGCATGTAGAGATGATGCGAAGAATATTGTGAGCCTTGGAAGTGCAGGGTTTATCATGCAGCTGACCAATAGTCTGGTAACAATATGTTGTAACAGCGTCTTATCAGGAATTGGCGGTGATGTATATATCTCTGTTATGACGATCGTATCAAGTGTTCGTCAGATGGTGGAAACTCCGATCTATGCTATCAATGAAGGAACTTCTCCGATCTTGAGCTATAATTATGGAGCTCAGCGTCCGAAGAAAGTCAAGAAAGCTATCTGCGTATTGACTTGTATGATATTGATCTATACAGCAATTACGTGGAGTGTGATTATTTTTGAACCGGAATTTCTGATTGGAATTTTCAGCACGGATAGAGAACTGCTTGCTGATTGCGTGGGCGCACTGAAACTATATTTCGCAGCATTTATATTTATGGATCTGCAATATGTTGGTCAGACCGTTTTCAAATCATTGAACAAAAAGAAGCAGGCAATCTTCTTCTCGCTACTTAGAAAAGTATTTATCGTTGTGCCGCTTACATATTTGTTTCCGTATGCATTTCACATGGGAACAAAAGGGGTGTTCTTGGCAGAGCCTATATCTAATGTGATTGGCGGAAGTTTATGCTTTATTACAATGCTGGTAATGCTGAAAAGATCTGTTTGACATAAGAAAAAAGAAATAGGTTAAAATAGTCTTGACAAACCTACCTGAGTGCTGTATATTATCAAAATGAACTGTGTTCATTATAGATTTAGAATACAGAAATGAGATATCGGAGGTGAGATCGTGAATCATCTTGCTACTTCAAAAGAAGACATATTAGCTGCCAGCAGAGATCTGATAAAGGAGAATGGATGGGCTGCCGTAAGTATACGGGCTGTTGCGTCCCGATGTTCTGTATCAGCAGGTACTATTTATAATTATTATGAATCCAAGGCAGATTTGCTCAGTGATACAATAGAGAGTATTTGGCATGAAATCTTTTTTCATCCGGAAGATGAACAGATATTTCACGATGTCGAAACTTGTATCTCATGGATCTATGAACGATTAGAATACGGTAATCGTCAGTTTCCTGGGTTCTTCTCATTACATTCATTTGGTTTTATGAGAGATGAAAAAACAAGTGGAAAGAAAAGAATGATGAAGACATGGGGACATATTCTGAATGGGTTATGTGAGGTTTTAGGAAATGATCCAAAGGTTCGTACAGATGTATTTGACCAGGAATTCACAGAGAAAAAATTTGCAGACATACTGTTTTCCCTGATTCTTGTGTCGATGATCCGTCAGGATTATGATCCATCATCTGTATTGATGCTTGTAAAGAAAACGTTGTATTAAAATTTTCCCACAATTGTTGTGGGAAATTTTTTGAATGAAAATGAACAATGTTCATGTACGCATAGTTATGTGTGATTGTAATTGTGCAGGTCTGTTTTATCAGAACAACATAATTCAATATAAATTCAAAAGAAAGAAGGATATTTATTATGCAGGCAATTGTAGAAACTTTATTTGATACCGTATATTTGTTTTCGGTAATCACAATCGGAATTTTAATGATTCGAAAAAGCAAAGGGAACCGTCAGTTTACCATGTTTGGAATTATGTCAGTTATTTTAGGAAGTGGAGATGCATTCCACCTGGTTCCACGTGCATTTGCACTTTGTACAACAGGTCTTGAGAATTTCACTGTACAGTTAGGATTAGGTAAATGGATCACATCCTTTACAATGACAATCTTTTATGTTATTCTTTACTATATTTGGCGTGAACGTTATCAGATCAAAGGACACAATGCAACTACAGCAGCGATCTATGTACTCGCAGGATTAAGAATTGTTCTGTGTATGATGCCACAGAATGAATGGCTCAGTGCAGAAACACCGCTTTCCTGGGGCATTTACCGTAATATTCCGTTTGCACTGATGGGATTACTTATCATCGTTTTATTTTACAAAAGTGCAAAAGAAAGAAACGACCAGTCTTTCCGCTGGATGTGGATGACGATCGTCTTAAGCTTTGTTTTCTATATCCCGGTTGTACTGTGGGCTGATGTTGTTCCGACGATTGGAATGCTGATGATTCCGAAAACATGTGCATATGTATGGACAGTGCTGATCGGTTACAGGGCAATGAAAAAGGAAATAGCTTAAGGATAATGCGAAGGAAAGCAGCAGACAATGAAAGAACTTGTTATCTGTTTACTGTAGAAAAAAATAGACATGAAAAAACATGACATGATATAATTAAAAAAAACAGAAAACATTGAAGATGAAGAGGCAACAGTAAATGGAAAAGGGAAGTACCGGTTCTAAACAGACAAAAAGATATAGTTGGATCATTGGCTTGCTTATTTTTATAATAGCACTTCTTTTGGGCTGTATTATTGTAAAGAATATAGAGAAAGAAAAAAAAGACAGCAGCTGCTTATACTGCACAAAGTACAGTAAAGCGGATCAATGCACAATTAGATCAATATGTTGAACTTTCAGAATTTCTTGAAAACGTGATTCTTGCAGGATATGATCTGAATCAGACTACATTCTCAGAATTGGCAGAAATGCTTCCGAATGAAGCAGGTGTTGTAAAAGCATTCGAACTCGCACCGGAAGGGGTTATTACTGATATTTTCCCAAAGCAGGGAAATGAGCAGGCTTTTGGAATGAATATGCTGACAGAGCATGAACGCAGTGGAGACGCAAAGCGTGCCAAAGAAACAGGAAAATATACTCTTGGAGGTCCATATCAATTAAAACAGGGAGGAACAGGAGCTTTGCTGTTCCATCCGGTTTATCAGAATAATATTATAGGAAATGACACCTTTTGGGGGTTTGTGATCATAGTTATCGACTGGGATAAATTTATAGATGAAATTGGTATGGAACGGCTAAGTGAAGCGTCATATTGTTATGAGATATGGACGAATGATGAGAATACCGATGATCGGATTGTTCTGACTCAAAATCAGGAACATATGCCTGAGAATAGCCTTACGGTAGAGTGTGAGATTCCTAATTACACATGGTATGTGGATATCGTACCAAAGGAGGGATGGATTTCAATTTATCAATGGATTGCTGTTATTGTATCAGCCCTCATAATTGCCATGATGGGTGCTACTATTTTTGATCAGGTCTGCAGCAAAAAACGTCGAGAGAAGCAGTATGCAGCTGAATTGAAAAAATCGGCAGAACAGGCAAAAGAAGCAAGTGAGGCAAAAACACGATTTCTGTTTAATATGAGTCATGACATCCGAACCCCGATGAATGCAATTATTGGATTTTCAGATCTTCTCGGAAAGAATCTTAAGAACGAGGAAAAAGCAAGGGAGTATTTAAGAAAGATCAAGTCCTCGGGCAATTTTCTGATGACGATTATTGATCAGGTGCTGGAAAAGGCTCGCATTGAAAGTGGAACAGCTGTGTTAAAAATGCAGGCAGAGAATTTGAGCGAAATGTTTTATTCTGTAAATACAGTATTTGAATCTGCTATCCAATCGAAGGAAATTCAATATTCGATAGATACAAATGTACAGCATAAATATGCAGTCTGTGATAAGACAAAACTCCAGGAAATATATTTAAATATAGTGAGTAATGCAATCAAATATACTCCAAACGGTCAGGCGATTCATGTAAATATTACGGAAACAGCATCAGATGATAAAAAAGCATGGTATGTATTCATCTGTGAAGATACCGGAATAGGGATGAAGCAGGAATACCTTCCACATATTTTTGATGAATTTTCAAGAGAACATACAGCGACAGAGAATAAAGTGGTCGGTACTGGTCTTGGACTTTCTATTGTGAAATCTTTTGTTGAACTGATGGACGGAAAGATTTATGTAGAAAGCGAACAGGGGAAAGGAACAAAATTCACAGTGGAAATTCCACTGGAGATTGCATCAGAAGAGGATGTATACAAAAAGAAAGAGTCGGAACAGTCTGTTATATCTGATAAGAGTATTGGAAAGCGAATTCTTCTTGCGGAAGATAATGAATTAAATGCTGAAATTGCGATAGAACTGTTGAAAGAAGAGGGGATTTTGACTGACTGGGCAAAAGATGGTCAGGAATGCTGTGATATGCTGGGACAAGCAGAGGATGGATATTATGCGTTGATTCTCATGGATATTCAGATGCCGAGGTTAAATGGATATGAAGCGACTGCAAAGATACGGCAGATGGAAAACCGGAAAAAAGCCGCCATACCGATTATTGCCATGACTGCGAATGCTTTTGCGGAAGATATACAGATGGCAAAAAATGCAGGAATGAACGGTCATATTGCAAAACCATTGGATGGGGAAAAAATGATCACTGTGTTAAAACAGTGTCTGGCAGATAACAGTGACGTCAAAATACAGGAAGATTTATAAAAAGGCATTCTTGAAAGAAATAACAGATGGTGTGGGATTTTGATATGATCCCACACCATCTGTTATTTATTCAGAGAACTTATCACTGTAACGGATATGCATGTCAGCCCAGTCCATAAACAACACATAAAATACTCTTCCATATTGCTGGTTTTCTACAATTCTTCCATGGTCAAGTACAGAAAGGTAAGTTCCATCAGCATTTCGAAGATGAAAATAAATATAGTCATTTTTATTGCCGTTGTCGATTTGCTGCCAGATACTTGCCTCAATCTGCTGTTGCTCATCTTCCCGGATAAGGTTTCGAAAGCTCTTCTTTGTAAGCTTAAACAGCTCATCTATATCTTTATATCCAGCCATGTGGAGAAACTCATGGTTTGCATAAAAGAGTTCATCATTTTCCTTATCCGCTCTGTAGATAATAAACGCACCAGGAAGATGTTCAGAGATATCCTTGAGTGCAAATCCAAGTTGTTTGCGGACACCGGATTGAAGTCCTTCCTTGTAAGCCATACATCCATTCTTTCCATGTAGTTTTACTTCATAAAGTGCGGCATCTGCACAGCGCATGAGCTGCGCACGGTTTGATGCAGCGGTAGGGTATTCAGCATATCCAAGAGAAATATAAAATGGGTAGTCATTTCCCTTGTATGAGAATATCTTTGGAAGCATAGTGAATTGTTGTAACTGTTCTTTCGCATCATCATATGTGCGATTTGGGAGAAGAATACAGAATTCGTCACCGCCGTTTCGCCCCAATAATGCATCCGATGGAAAAGAAATCTTCATACTGTCAGCAAGATTCTTTAAAGCCCTGTCACCGTAAACATGTCCATAGATATCATTAATAAACTTAAAATCATCTATATCGAAGAGTGCAACTACATAATGGGCGTTCGGATTTTTAGCGATCATTTCTTCTGCTAATTCATCAAATCCGTAACGATTATAAATGTTGGTGAGTGAATCCATATGTGCCAGTTTCTGGAATCTGTTCTTATTTTCTTTTGATGTCAGCCAGACCCAGATAAGAACCGACAGAATCAATATGATAGAAGTAAAAAATCCGATAATTATAGCTATAAGTGCAGTGTTTCCCCAGCCATTTTCAGGCATTACTTCAAATATCCAGTTCTCTTCACCTATTGTAAAATCATAAGAAACCGGATTTGTTAAAGTTCCATCTGACTGATAAACAACTTCATATGTGTCACTCCAGGGAGAGGATGTTTTCGAAAGCTTATATTTATAACCAAAATCCGAAAGTGCGTTGATTGAGTCTGAAAAAATATCAGGAACACGCAAAATAACAATCGTAAATCCCCAGAAATATTCCTGTCCATTTTCATCCTTTAAGTAGACCGGATTGCGAACTGCAATTCCATAGCCTCCTTGCTTTAATTCAAAGGGACCTTGTGTGATCAAAGTATGGTTATCCCTCGCATAACAGGAAATTTCTCCACGATCTTTATCATGGAGCAGATCAATCTTGCCCGATTCATTTCCTTCAGCAGGATAAATATCTGTCACAACACCATTTGGGGCGAGCTGTATACTTTCTATAGAGTCGGACATAATATTTTTGGAAATGGTATCAAAATAATTGATCTCTCCATTTTCACTGATCAAGATTTGTTGTAACGTATCAGTGACCTCAATTCCATTAGTAATCTCATTCTTTATACGTTCACCGTAAGCTGTTGCATTTAATTGTGCGGTCGTGCGTTTCTGTTCTTTTTCAGTGGCATCTGTTTTGTATACAATCAAACCAACAAGGCACATGCCCAGTAAAAAAACGATAAGAGACACAAGCGTTTTTTTCTTCAAGTAATTCACCTCTGTTTAAGCATCGTATATTTTCGCAATGTCATATTATAGCACAGAAATCGAAAGATTGAGTGAAAACTGTGAAAAAAACAGGAAAATTGGATGTTAGAAGTGATCAGGCGAGAAAATAGAAAATAACTGTACAGGAGCAATTTACAGAGCCGTCAGGTTTTGTGATTGTATTTGAGTTATAAATAGGATAAAATAATAGCATGAAAACAGGGGAGGTATGCAGATATGGGAAGCTATTTGAATCCGGGTAATTTTTCATTTCGAGGAAGTCTGCGTTCAAAGATTTATATTGATAAAAGTAAATTAATTGCCAGAACAAACGAAGCTCTTTGCACAGAACAAAAGTATATCTGCGTGAGTCGTCCGAGAAGATTTGGTAAATCAATGGCGGCAAATATGTTGGCAGCATATTATGACCGAAGTGAGCATACAAACGAATTGTTTGAAAATCTTAAGATTAGTAAAGACCAGTCTTACAGAGAAAACCTAAACAGGTATGATGTGATTAAAATTAATATTCAGGAATTTTTAAGTATGACAGGGACAGTAGAGGAAATGCTGGAAATGCTCAAAAATTATCTGATTTCTGATTTTAAAGAAGCATACCCCAAAATACTTTTGCGTGATGAGAAGAATCTGATACAAGTTATGAAGGATGTATTTTCTTATACAAAATGTCCATTTGTAATTTTAATTGATGAGTGGGATTGTCTCTTTCGTGAGTATAAACAGGATAAAGAGGAACAGAAAAAGTATTTAGATTTTTTGCGTGCATGGTTGAAAGATAAAGATTATGTGGCACTTGCATATATGACAGGAATTCTTCCAATAAAAAAATACGGTTCTCATTCAGCATTGAATATGTTTACAGAGTATTCTATGACAAATCCACGGGAAATGGCAGAATATTTTGGGTTTACCGAGGAAGAAGTAAAGGTACTTTGTAAAAAATTTAAACGTAATTTTGAGGAAACCCGTGCATGGTATGACGGATATGAATTAGTAGCAATTGCTGGTGAAGATAAAATCTGTTATTCCATATACAGTCCGAAATCAGTAGTTGATGCAATGCTAAGTGGTGTGTTTGATAATTACTGGAATCAGACGGAAACTTATGAGGCCTTAAAATCGTATATCAAGTTAAACTTTGACGGATTGAAAGATGCAGTAGTACGGATGCTTGCAGGAGATAAAGTGCAGATTAACACAGGGACATTTTCCAATGATATGACGAGCTTTCAAGGGAAAGATGATGTGTTGACACTGTTGATTCATTTAGGATATTTGAGCTATCATTGGCCGGATAAGACGGTTACGATTCCGAATAAAGAAGTTTCGCAGGAATATATCAATGCAATTAGTACAATGGACTGGTCAGAGGTGACAGCATCTGTTGAGGATTCAAGAAAGTTATTAGAAGCTCTTTGGAATATGGACGAAAGAGCCGTGGCAGAAGGAATTGATAAAGCACATAAGGAGATTTCTATTCTTCAGTATAATAATGAAAATGCATTGAGTTGTACAATTAATCTGGCGTTCTATTTTGCAAGAGAATATTATACGATAGTCCGGGAACTTCCGACAGGAAAAGGATTTGCAGATATTTGCTTCATTCCAAGAAAAATACATCTTGATAAGCCCGCTGTGATCATAGAACTAAAATGGGATAAAACAGCACAAGGAGCAATTCGTCAGATTAAGGAAAAACAATATGTAGATGCGTTAGATGAGTATTGTGGAGAATTGCTTTTAGTAGGAATTAACTATGATAAATGGACAAAGATGCATACATGTGTGATTGAACAAATGTGTAAGGAATAATTGCAGAAAATATTTTAATAAAGCTAATTATAAAGAAGAAGTCACTAAAGGCGGAAATCATGCACAATTTTGCAGTTATGGCAAACAATCAGGACATAAAGTCGACTCCCTGCGATCCAGTGATAAAATATGTTTTACAGTTTATGGAAATGAAATGGTCAAAGAGGAATCCTGGGCACCATTTCTGCAAAGCGTGGTTATATTTGGCAGGTGTCATTTGGTAGAATCTGGAGAAAAAACAACAAAATTATTAAAACAATTTGCAATGAAATATTATCCAAATGAACAGATGGTGGATGAAGAGATTGCACAGGCAGGAAAAGCTGCACAGCTTTTTGAGATAGAGATTGAGCATATGAGTGGAAAAGAAGTACAGGAACGATAAGAAATTTAATATCAACTCATAAATTCCCCAATATCTTCCAAAATACAAGTAAATTCGATAACATAAGTATATAAAAAAATTGATCAAACAATGATGGAGGTATACAAAATGTTAAATGAATCCGTAGTAAAATTATTAAAAGAAGGTATGTGGGATCTTGCAACATGTGCAAATGGAGAACCCAATG
>OHAV01000303.1_pt1 | contig 22811 bp, 18 predicted proteins | sample 1577271 | NCBI WGS metagenome assembly OHAV01 (sample SAMEA3879537, study PRJEB24766) | human gut metagenome | biome: human-associated habitat; feature: feces | place: USA | collected 1985/1987 | reverse complement strand
AACAAAGGTTTACGCCATGCTTCAAGCAAGCGAGGTGAAAAACTTCATTTCGGGTGTGATTGATTACGAGCGTAACGACTACACCAAAGAGGATGTGATAATTGTCCCTCATACGATAGACGGTGAAGCATCCGTGCGCTACGGTCAGATAAACGTGAATATTCATGTGCCGGATAAGGTGATAGCCAAAGGCAAGGGGCAAGCCGTTTACAGGACACATTTTAAGAGGCTCATAGAGATAAGGGCAAAGGTGGTTGAGGTGTTGAAAAACCATTATGAAAGTGGGAAAGGCTATAACTGGAACATAGGGCGGTTTAACCCACCGATTAAGGAGAAAGACCAAAACGAACATTTTGTTTCCCTTGCTTTGGAGCTTACAGTAAGAGAAAAGAGTATCAACTAATAAAAAATTAAGATTATGCCGATTTTAGCAACAATGGGGTTGAAAAAGATTTATATCGCCCCTGCCATGACCGATGGAAGTATGCCCGCAAAAGGCAACCAATGGCTTGATTTGGGCGATGTGTATCAAGACACTTGCAACTTGAAAGATGATTCTCCCGAAATCACGGAACATAAGTCGGAAACGTCAAGCAAGGTTATTACGTTGGTGGGTGAAACACCTACAAATGTGGAGCTTTCTTTGATGGACCCGGATTTGGAATTGCTTGCACGTTATTTCGGTGGTACTATTGCTGGAGAAAAGGGCAAGCGCACTTGGATTCGTCCACGAAAATTGGAATACAAGGAGTGGGCGTTATGGATTCAACCGGAAGAGGGCTTGTTTATCGGGTGTGCCAATGTGCGTATCATCCCGACATTCGAGATTACCTATTCTTCAAAGGGTATCTGCCTTGTGCCTATGACTATCAAGTTCCAATCAAACTTGCAAGCAAGCGAGGAAATGAGCGACCCAACAGTAGCATGACACTGAAAAAGTCTGAGAACCGATAGCCTCCTATCCCCGGATGGGGGGCTTTTTAACTTTTAAGACAAATGGAACAACTGAATAATGAACGTGAATTGACCCGTGAAGAACGCTTGGAAATCGAAGAAAAGGCGATACAGGCACTTGTGAACATGGGAGTGAAATTCAATGTACCGCTTAAAATTAACCCGGTAAAACCGCCACGCTTCATCCGTTGGTGGAATAAGCATTTTCCGAACCATGTAAAGATGTGGCGTGACAAACGTATTCCCAAAGGCTGGGATGTGTCCGAAACAGAAGTACCCAATGCCGCTTTGCAAACTATGGAGCGTGTATATATGCGCCACTTCCATTTGAAGCCTCTTTATTTGGGTACGATGGATTGTTTGAGGCGGTTGTATCTGAATATAGAATACGATGAGGAAAAGATACAAGCCGAACCCATACAGGAAAGCAAACGCCTTTTCAAGTATATTCCTCTGATGGCTGAGATTGCAGCCGTAGCCGTGCTTAACAATCCCGTGGTAGCTGACCCCTCTAAAGACAAAGAGGTGAAAGCCTTGAAAGCGTTTTTCATGGAACACCTTACATCTACCCGGCTTGAAAAGCTGGCAGACGTGATAAGCCAAATGATGAATCCCGGGGGTTTTACGTCCTCTATTCGGTCAATACGGGAGATAGGAACGACCAATCCGAAGAAACTCAAAGCAAACCGAGTAGAGTAATCGGGCTAAATAGCCCGTGGGGTAATCGTGGGGAAATTATCAAGTCCTTTGGCTGGACTTACGATTATCTGCTTTGGGGTATCAGTTGGCTAAACGTACAAATCATGCTGGCAGATGCGGCACGTGTGGAACAAGAGCCGGAGCAAACGGACGGAAACAAAGATGGTGGGAAGCCGCCTGTACAGCTAAAGACAAAGGATGATATTAAGAATTATCTGAAAGGAATAATGTAATGGATAATATAAACGGAGCGTTGGCGTTCAAAGCCACCCTTGATATAAATGATTTCAACGTGTCGGCACAAGCGATGGAAAGGAGTATCAAACAGGTTTCATCCACAGCCGTATCGGAATCGTCTGTGATGGATAACTCCATTCAGAGCTTTGCGCAAAATGGGGCGAAATACATTGTTTCCTACCTCGTTGGGCAGGGTATGGGGACTTTGCTTCAAAGTATCGTGCAAACACGTGGGCAGTTTCAACAGTTGGAAATTGCCTTTACAACCATGCTCAAAAGTGGTACGCAAGCAAAGGGCTTGATGGATAGGCTTATTGATACAGCCGCCAAAACTCCGTTTGACCTTTCGGGCATTGCGAGTAGTGCCAAACAGATGCTTGCTTACGGCTCAACCGTGGATAATGTGGTGGATGAGCTGGTAATGCTTGGTAACGTGGCTTCGGGCGTGGGTGCGCCACTACAGGATATTGCCTACCTCTATGGAACGCTACGGACACAAGGCAGGGCATTTACCGTGGATATTAGGCAGTTTGCCGGGCGTGGTATTCCCATCTATGAGGAACTGGCTAAAGTGCTTGGCGTAACCAAAGATGAAGTTTCCAGCCTTGTAACGGAGGGTAAGGTTGGCTTTGCGGAAGTAGAAAAGGCTTTCCAAAACATGACGGGTAAAGCCGGGACTTACTACAACCTCATGCAAGAACAAAGCAAGTCCCTAACGGGTATGATTTCCAACATGGGTGATGCGTGGGAACAATCGTTAAACAAGTTGGGTGCGGATAACCAAGATGTTTTTGCCGGAGCTATTGAAAGTGCTACCTATATGGCAGAGCATTTGGATGATATTTTGCGTATTTTGAAAGCCGTTGCTATAGGCTATGGAAGCGTGAAAGCCGCTATTGTACTGAATACATTAGCCACAAAGGGATATACGGGCGTTGCTCTTTTGGATAACACGGCAAGGCAGGCTAAGATTTCCTTAATGAAGTTGGAAGCCGTTGCTACTGGGCAGATGGTAGCTCAGACAAAAGCGATGGTTGCAGCCCAAAACAGCCATGTCGCAGCATTGCAAGCGCAACTGACGGTAGAGGAACACGCCAACATGGTAAAGCAGTTACGCATTGCCACCATTCAACAAATGCTTACCATCCAACAAGCAGAATACCTTTCCAATTTGAATCTAACGGCTTCTTCTGCCAATTATGAGGCGGTGGCTCTGAGTGTTCTTACCGTTGAACAAAAGCAAGCTCTAAGCAAGTTAGACTTGTCGGCTAAAAGTGCCGTGTATCGTGCCGCTTTGGAAAATGAGGTTGCCGTTAAGACACAAAACAGTGCGGCTACCTTAAATGCCATGCGTACCGATGTCAAGGCAGCAGCCGTAAAGATGGAATCGGCACGGGCTGATGCACTGGCGGCAAAGGCGGCTGTAGAACGTGCCTATTTGGAAGTGTACAGGGCACAACAGACTGGGAACGCTGAAAAGATAGCCATTGCCACTAAGAAGATGGAGGCAGCGGAGGATAACGCAGCTATCGCACGAAAGACGGCTTTAGCCACCCAATCCGATTTTTACGCAAAGAAAAAACTACTTGAAGCTACAGCCACCAAGCAATCCACAGCCGCTTCCGTGGCAGATACTACGGCAAAGACAACACAAGGGGCTGTAACTTCCGTACTGACTGCAATCACGACAAAAGCAACGGTAGCGGTGAAAGCTCTTTGGGCTTCCATGATGAGCAATCCTATCGGCTGGGTAATGGGATTGATAGGTGCATTAGTCAGTGTAATTACTCTTTTTACGGACAAACAAAAAGAAGCGACCACGGCAACGGGTGAATTTCAAGATACCACGAAAAAAGAGATTGACGATTTGAATTTACTTTTTGCCGTATTGCAAAATACGGAGAAAGGAACTCAAACACATAAAAATACGATTGAAAAAATCAATGCCGTATGTAAACAATATAATAAGACATTGCTTGATGAAAACGCTACACTTGATTTACAGCGTCTTAAATATGAGGAATTGACTACAGCCATTCAGCAAACTACAGCCGAAAAAATCAAGGCTAAATATACCGAACAAGCTATGCAAGAACTGGTACAAAGCCAAACGGATGCACTTGATAAGCTGAAAGAGAATGCCGAAGATGCAACCTACAAAGAAATTCAAGAAGTTATGGAAACCACCCCGGAGGGTGTAACCGTTATGATGAATAAGGTTGTTGATGTGGCTTCAAGTTCTATTCGTGGAGCTTCGGGGGCTGTATGGGATGCGGTAGAATCTATGGCGGTAGAATCCGCAAACCAATTGAAAGGGCTAACAGGTCAAGCCTATACCGATGCGTTCAACAACTCATTGGATAGCATTGTTTCTGCCGTACAAAAGTCCACCGGGGCTACAGGTAAAGAAATGGATGCTTTCAAGGAAAATATAAAAACTTATCTTGAAAGTGTCGCACAATCAGCAAAAAAGGCAGATGAAACCATAGGCAAGGTAGATAGGCAACTTGAAAAATTCTATGGTAAAAAAGATACGACTTCTGTAACAGAGAGTACCGACTATGTGGCTATGTCGTTTAACGAGCTGGATAAGAAAATAGGTGAAACTCAGAAAAGTATTGATACCCTCAATGCCAAAAAGGTAAAGGTGGAAGCCGATAATACCCAACTGAAAGAGCTGAAAGACTTGTTGGATAAATTGAATGGTGCTGTAAACACCAAGAATACAAACCTTAACACGGAAAAGGGAATATCAGACCGTATCAAGCAGCTTAAAGAATTGCGTGAAGCTGCCATTATCGGTAGTTCTGACTATAAGAGTTATGATACGCAAATAAAGAAGTTGGAAGCCCGTTTACCCAAGCATACCACGGGGGATAAAGCGGATAGTGCCGCCAAGCAACTACGTGAAAGGCAACTTGAAGCTGACCGCAAATTGGAGGCTGACCGTATTGCAGTCTTGGAAGAGGGCTACGAAAAACGCAAGCGCACCCTTTCGCTCCAACACAAGGAGGCATTGGATAATATAGACAAAGAGGAAAAGGCTTTGGCTAAAGCTCGTAAGGATGCCGGAAAAGGTGGCTTATCTAAGTCTGAAAAGGACGGCTTCGATGAAAGGCGAACACTTGAAAACAAGAAATATGACAAAGCCCAAAACAAACTCTTTGACGGTGAAATAGAGTACAAGAAACAGCAATATGCCTTGTATTTCCGTTGGGTGCGTAACATGGGCGAAGATGTAGCCAATACCCAATTTGCCACGCTTTTAAAAGGCGGTAAATCATACAAGGAGTATGTGGAAAATGAAATCAAGGCTCTAAAGGATAAACAACAAGCCGGAACACTCACAGAGGGAGAAAGTAACCAACTTATTTCCCTTAATATGCAATACAATGAAATCACGGGGGCAAAGTCCGCTATGGATTCTTTCAAGGAATCTGTATCTAAGACCATTCAGCAAGCCCAAACACTTGCCGAGAAGTTGGAAGCCATAGCCGATGCAAAAGAGAAGCTGGCTAATGGAAGTTCCGGGCTTGTGGGTGCTGACGAAAAAGCGGAAGCCACTTTGTTTGTTTCAGAAGAAGATGAAAAGTTACAGGAAGAAGTACAGCAAAAGATACTTTCCTCTTACAGAACCTTTGAGGAACAAAGAAATGACATCCAAAAGGAATACGCCTTGCTGCGTGCTGCCGCTCAAAAGACGGGCGACCAAGAACGGATTAACCAAGTAAACAAGTCGGAGGCAGAAGCGTTAAGCACCCTTACCGCCAATATGTTAAAGCAATCGGATAGTTGGAAGAAGTTATTTGGCGATTTGGATAGCCTTTCTGTAGCTGAAATAGATAAGTTGGTGGCTGATATTGAAACAAAGCTAAAAGATGCGGATTTGAAACTGAATCCCGTAGATTACCGTGCTTTGATTGATAGTTTGAATCAAGCAAAGGAAACGCTTATTTCAAAGAATCCCTTTAAGGCTTTAGGCACGTTCTATGATGATTACATTGAAGCCAAAAAGAAGCTGGCAGAAGCCAAAGCGAATGTTGCTGCCGGAAAGGGTACGGATGAGGATGTGAAAAAGGCAGAGGCTGACATGAAGAAAGCCGCCAAAGGCGTAACCAAGTCCATTGAAACGATTACCGATACGGCTACCACGTGCGGCAATGCCATTGCATCCATGTTTTCTGATTTGGGACAGGATGATTTGGCAAACGGCTTAGGCACTGCAATGGAGTTGTTCGGGCAGTTGGGCAATGCCGCCGCCTCTGTAGGTAAAATGATGAGCGGTGACATATTGGGAGGCGTTACGGGTATGGTAAGTGCCGTTACTTCTGTAGTGGGCATATTTGCCAAATTGCATGATTCCAAGTATGAGAAGAAAATTCAAAATCTGCAAAAGGAAATAGATGCGCTGGAACAATCCTACAGCCGTTTGGAACGAGCCTACAATAATACTTATTGGGTGTTCAATGATAGCCAACGTGAAGCCTACGAAAAGAATATCCAACTGATTAACGACCAAATACGGGCTTTGGAACAAGAAGCCAACGTAGCAAAGAAGAATTGGGATTTTGCCCGTTACGCTCAACTCAACAAGGAGATTAAGGAACTCAACAAACAGTTGAAGAATGCGGAAGAAAACGGAGATATGTTTTCTATCTATGAGGCTCAGAAAAAGAACCTCAAACAGCAACAAGAGGATTTAAGAAAGCAAATTCAAGCTGAAAAGGATAAGAAGAAAACCGATAACGGAAAAATCCAACAGTGGAACGAGCAAATAGAATCCATTACCCAACAGATAGAGGATTTGGATAGGTCAATGATGGAAACGCTTGCCGGAACGGATGTAAAAACCGCCATTGATGAATTTGCCGATGCGTTGGTAGATGCTTATTGCAAAGGTGAGGATGCAGCGGAAGCATTGGGCGAAAAGACAAAAGAAGTCCTTAAAAAAGCGGTTGTGGAAGCGTTGAAACGTGAGTTTTTGGCAAAGGGAATCAATGATGCCGTTCTCTATTTGGGAGAATCCATGAAAGACGGGAAACTGACCGATGTAGAGAAGCGAGAATTTGAAAGGATGGTGAACGCTGCCGGGGATTTGTTCAATTCCGCATTGGAGGGTATTGGTGATTGGATTAAGGATGTGGAGGAAGAAACCGTACAGCAAGACCCCCTTACGGGTGCGGTTACTTCCATGAATGAGGAAACGGGCGGTGTGATAGCCGGGCGGTTGAATGCCTTTGTCATAAACCAAAGCGACCAAACCTCTATTATGAGGCAGGCACTTGTTTACCAAGCCGAAATAGCCGCCAACACGAAGTTGAGTGCATCAGAGCTGACGGAGATTAAAACTACTTTGAAGCGCATTGAAAATAAAGATAGTTCACTTTTATCACAAGGAATAGCATAGTTATGGAACTGGTACAACAACTTAAAGAGGATGGCAAGGCAAAGGGGCTTTGCCGGATGTGGCAAATGAAGCTAAGAACGGGGCTTGACTATGAGCAACTGATACAGCTTTACATTAAGGGCATAGATTTCTGTATATCGGAGAATTACCCCACGCTTGACTTTATACGGGAACACTTCAAAGGCAAATGCGAGGTTTACGGGGTGTTTGTGGATGATGAGGTTACGGATAAGGTGAATTTACCCGATGTGGTGCTGAATGGTGACTGCAAAGCTATGTTGGAGTATGACGGCTATTCTGTTTCACGGGTATATGCACGGCATGATTCCCATAGTGCCGTAAACGTGTCGGACAATGCGATTGTTACCATAGACGCTTTCGATAACTCGTATCTGTATGTGGCGGTAGCCGGAACGGATGCAAAGGTGCTTGTGAATCTGTATGGCAATGCCAAAGCGGATATAGAGGGAGTGGGGATAGAAGTTAGACAAATGAATAAAAATACTTACTGATATGGATAAGAACATGATTTTACACCTGCCTTTCGATGACCCGGACGGTAGTATAGCTTACGACTTTTCACAGTACCGCAACGATGCCACCTTATCGGATGGTGCGGATTTTTCTAAGAAATCTAAAGTGGGTAAATCACTTGCTTTGAATGGTACGGGCGAATGCGAAACAGCTCGTTCCATACCCTTTAGCGGTAATTTTACACTTTGTTTTTGGGTGCTGCCTGTTTCTCAAAAGTTAGGCTGGGTGCTGAATATGCCCGGTATAGACAATTATAAAGAGCAATGGCTTGATGTAATGCCCGATGGCTGGATTTTCTTTGCTTTCGTTAAGTCCGGCAATATGTTTACCGTCTATGAGAACACGACCCGGATATTCAGTGAAATATTACCAAAGACACCAACGGGGCTTTCCATCAACGACCAATCACTTTTTGGGACGAAAGCCTTGCTGGACGAAGTGAAACTGTTTGACGTGGCGAAAGAACCCCGTGAAATATTCGAGTTGCAGAAAGATACGGATGTGGAATATTTCATAGACGGAAAGAACTTCAAGGAGTTTGGGGTATTCGTTTCCAAAAGTGCCGGATTGGTTGGACGGTTGGAGCGCAAAGAAGCCTTGCAAGTGAACTGGGACAATTACCACGGTATTGTAAGGGATAAGAAGCGACCACGCTACAAGGAACGCAACATTACACTGGATTGCTTTATTGAGGCTTCGGGACGTGCCGCCTATGTGGAATGGGTAAACCTTTTCTTTTCCCAATTCGATGCGGAGGGGAACCACCGTTTGCGTGTGGACTATGACGGAAAGGCAAAGCCTTTGGTATATGAAGTGGAATTGCTGGATGAGGCAGACCCGGAAAAGAGCTGGGGACAATATAGCAACGATTTGATGGTGGGTACATTCCGTTTAAAGCTGGTGGAAGATGAACCTGTGAAAAAGGTGCTTAGATATATAGGTGGAACTGCAAACGGCAAGGCTACGATTACCGTCACTTCGTCCAAGCTGCTTAATATCTATTGGGGTGACGGCACGCACACTTACGATGTGTCCGGCAGCGAACAAACGATAGAACACACTTACGTTACACCCGGTGAATACGAGATAATCGTTTCGGGCGTGATTGAAGACATTGAAAAATTTGAAACCAATGCTATTGTGATATGGGAACTCTTGAAATAATCAGGCGCAACGGTGAAAAGGTACGCTTGTTTTCCAAAGAGCCGTTTTGTACGCTGAAATCAGCCGCTCAAAACAGTTCCTTAATGGGGGATGATAACGTACAGCTTTCCATTGTTTCCTCTGAGTTGCTTAATTTAGGCAAGGGAGATAAAATCATAGTGGAGGGTGAAGAATACACCATCCGTACTAAGGTGAACCGTGAAATGCTTTCGGACAACCATTATGTGCATGATGCCACTTTCTACGGAGTGATGTACGAGCTGATGAAAAGCCTGTACCGAAACACCGATGCAAACGGGAAATCCAGCAAAAGCACGTTTGACCTCACTTATAATATCCGGGACTTTGTAAAGGTGCTTATCTACAACGTGAGCCGTGACTATCCGGGCTTATGGGCTTTCGATGAAGCTAATTGCCCGGACACAGAACCACGTACCATTTCCTTTGCCCGTAACAATTGCCTACAGGTTTTGCAAATGCTTTGCAGTGACCGTGAATTTGATTTGGAGTTTCTCATTACCCAAAAGGACGGGGTGCGTACCATCCACATAGGAAAGTTCGGTGCAAAAGTTGTGCCCCCGGGTGGCAACGCTTTCTTTGAGTGGGGCAAAGGCAACGGCTTGTACAAGCTCAAAGAGCAAAAGGTAGATGATAAGACCATTATCACAAGACTTTGGGTGGAGGGTGGCACGACCAACATTCGGAGTGATTACAGGGACTATTCAGAACGCCTACAGCTTCCGTTTCCAGTGCGTTTGAACAAAAAGGAACACAAACTATGGGACGGTACAATAGTACCGCCTCAGAGCGAATATATAGGCATATCCGATGATAACAAGCGTTATTTGGAGGATGGCGATTTGAGGGATGCACTGGGTAGTGATGAGGATGCTGTGACGTATGATAATATTTTCCCGAAACGGACGGGTACGGTTACTGCTTTGGTGGCTGATGATATAAACAGCTTCATTGATGATACAATGGACTTTGACCTGAACGAGAAAGACGATAAAGGTACAAAGTATCTGATTAACGAGGTATCGGCAAAGATTAATTTCATTTCGGGTAAATTAGCCGGACAACAATTTGAATTGGCGAAAAAGGGAGGATACGACCATGCAACAAAAAGGTTTACGCTCATTCCATTTACGGACAACAGGGGGCTAACTATTCCTACCACTGAAAGCGAGGCTTACCGAATAACGGAGGGTGACACGTATAAGATTACGGATATTCACCTGCCTAAATCTTATGAAGATGATGCAGAGGAAGATTTATGGTATGCCGGATATAACGAGTTCAAGCCACGCACACAGGCACGGGCGCAATATCAGCTTACCTTTGAACGTTCCTATTTTTTGAACGCTTTGCCAAGCGATAGCGAAACAACCGTCTTTCATGTGGGTAACTATGTACCCGTGAAAGATGAGCGTTTCGGTATTGAAAAGAATATCCGCATCCAAAAGGTGACAAAGAACCTGCTTGTGGAGCATGACTATACACTGACCCTTTCGGACATTACAGCCATTTCCCCAATCACTCAAACGGTTGTGGATGTTGGACGGCACGAAACAATCATAGAAAACAATCGGCTTCGGGACTTGACTAAGGCACGGAGGGGATGGCGTACAACAGAGGAACTGCGTACAATGGTGTATGATACGGACGGTTATTTTGACCCCGAAAACATCAAGCCCAATTCCATTGACACCAATATGCTTACGGTGGGGTCTAAGAGCCAACAATTTGTTTTGATAGATGTGATACTGCAAGCCAACGTAAACGGAATATCCAATCGTTTTGATGCTTCTGCCGGGGTATTGGCTCACTTGACTATTGATGATGAGATAATCAAGCATTGGAACATGGCGGCTGGCTCATTCACTCTATCAAGCCCAAAGGGGTACTATGTGTTTGCCAAGTGTTCCAAGAAAAGCACGGATGGCATTTGGTATGTGACACAGGAACAACTAAAGGTTGAACCAACCGAAGACCCGAATAACTATTATTTCCAAGTGGGTATATTGGGGTCAGTGCATTCGGATGATGATTTCAGGGACTTTACCACCACCTACGGATTTACCCGTATTAATGGGAACACTATCACTACGGGTAAGATTATAACAAGCGATAAGGAGTGCTATTTGGATTTGGACGGCAACAAGTTCCGTATCGGTGATTCTTCAAGTTCTATTGATTGGAACGTAACGGCAAAACGCCAATTAACGTTGCACAACGTCCGTTTGCTTTCTGATAGTGGGGACACCTCACATATCGGGGTGTTCCGTGGCACATATAACCCGAAGTACGTGTACTATGCCGGGGATGAGGTGGCTTACACGGTGAATGGTGAAACGTGTACCTACCGATACACTAACCCCACACCAAGCATGGGCAACCTGCCTACCAATTCCGTATATTGGTCGGTTGTGGCGAAAGGTTCTACCGGGGATAAGGGAGAAAGCGGTTTATCCGTATTCTATACCTATAATGACAGTGAAACCAAGCCTGCCACCCCTACGGGGGATGGCTCTACGGGAGGTTGGCACAGAACTTCGTCCGAAAACGTGGTTTGGATGAGTATAAAGAACGCCAAGACTGATACGGAGGGTGCGTGGGGTATTCCTTTTCGTGTGCGTGGTGCTGATGGTACTTCAATCAATATCAAAGGTTCTAAGGACAATGTTTCACAACTGCCTACCGTTGGAAATTCAGAGGGCGATGCTTATCTAATCGGGGGCAACCTCTATATTTGGGATGGCACGAACTGGAAAGATGTTGGAGCTATTAAGGGGGAAGATGGAAAGAGTAGCTATCTTCATAAGAAGTATTCCGATGATGGCGGCAAAACGTTCACAGCCGGAAACGGTGAAACACCCGGAAGATGGTTGGGTTTGTATGTGGATATGATACCCACCGATAGCGACAAACCAAGTGCCTACAAGTGGAGCGACACGAAAGGACAAGACGGAACGCCCGGTTTACCCGGTGAAGATGGGCGTACTCCATACTTCCATATCAAGTATTCGGACAACGGGGGAATGTCGTTCACTGCAAACAATGGTGAAGAGCCGGGCGACTACATAGGGCAATACACCGACTACGTGCAGAAAGACAGTGATAATCCGATGGATTACACTTGGGCTTTGATTAAAGGCGAATCGGGTACAGGTGGAACGGATGCCGGAGCTGGTGAATATTACGAGTATCGTTACGCTAAAAATGGCTCGACTTTAGTACCGCCCGATTTGGATGTTAATTCTTCCAACCCTACCGGGTGGAGTACGGAAATGCCGAAAGTAGGAGCGTTGGAATATATTTGGTGTACAATGGCTAAGAAGTCCGGGCTTGCAGACCGTACCAAATTTCATTTGCCCATTGAAGCTAACGACACTTCAAGCATTGCCGATATTTCGGGTAACGGTTATAATGGTGTGCTGGGCGGTGGGACGGTAGTAAAAGACGGAACGAGATATGCCCTCAATCTGAGTGGTGGAATGGAGAGCCGTATTCCTTATGATTTACCCTTTGGGGAAAGTTTTACACTCTGTTTTTGGATGAAGTCAGACCAAAATCAAGTCAAGTGGATGTTGAACGGATATAACGGTAGGCACTATGTGGAAAAGAGTATTGCAATCACGCCTAATACGTGGTTTCACCTTGCATTCCGTTTTAATGACCGTACCGTTACGGTATTCAAAAACGGAGAGCAATTACATAGTGGTAGCGTTAATATCATGGCTGTAGGCTTTGCTATTTACGATGATGATGTATTCGGTTCTGCCGTGTATTTCGATGATATACGTTTGTTGATGGGGGCTTTACCTGTGAATGACATTGCTTCCGTAATGAATGGCAAAGCAGACCTGATGATACAGAAATGGAGTACCCCTATTCGTGTAAATCCTTATGATGGTGAAGATGGAAAGCCTGGTGTTAGTGTGACATTGGCAGATGTGGAATATGCACAAAGCACGTCAAATTCAGTTGCGCCTACTACGGGGTGGCAGACAACCGCCCCGACATGGATAAATGGGAGGTATATATGGAGTAGAACGAAAGTATCTTATTCAGACAACACGACTACCTACACTAAGGCGGTTTGTATTACAGGCGGCAAAGGCTCTACGGGTGATAGCGGTGTTGGCGTAAGTTCTATTATTGAACAATACTACCTATCCAGTTCGGCAACCTCATTACTTAATGGCTCATGGAGTACAACACGCCCAACTTGGAAAGACAAATGGTATATATGGACACGCTCGGTTATCACTTATACGAATGGAACGAGCGACACTACGGCTGCAATATGTGTAACGGGGTCGAAAGGTGATAAAGGTGAAGATGGAAAGCCGGGTGATAAGGGGGAGAAAGGCGATAGCCCCGTACTTGTTTATAGGGGTATTTATGATTCATCCAAGACTTATTACGGAAATAGCAAACGGTTGGATGCTGTAAAATACAACAATCAATACTATATAGTCCGTATTGATGCAGGAACATTCTCAAATGTCACTCCCACGACAACAAGCAAATGGAATACGTTTGGAGCGCAATTTGAAACTATTGCCACAAACTTGTTATTGGCTGAGGGGGCAAACATTGGAGATTGGTTTATTAAGGGCGGTAAGATTGTTTCCACTATGGGTAATGGTAACAGGGTAGAGCTGGATGCTTCAATGGCTCGTATTTATATTGAATCTTCAAGTGGTGGTGGTGATTATGCGCTCGTTGATTTTGGCGCAAAAATGACAATAGATGCCAACCGTGGAATTTTTGAAACAAGGGCTAAAAATGCTCCTAACTATTCTAATGCGGTTTCCTATATGTCACCAACGGGAATATTCTCAAATATGGCAGGTACGGACGGTATGCCAGCAAGTAGCGGATATACGCACCGTGGGGCTATTGTTGGGCTTGGTTTTGCAAATGTTCCGGCAAGAACATGGGCTATAAATGCGGTAGATACAATCGTGGCAGGTGTTTATGGTCGGGCTTCTAATTCGGGGACTGCACCAGCCTTTGGCGGTTTCTTCTATGATTTATTTGCCGGAGGCTTGATTTTTGGTCGAAAGTGTATTACAGGAACGTCGAATAACACACGGTATTTGAATAGAGAAGATACCGTGGTAATAGGGTACACGTCTGCCGCATCAGTAGTGTATCTTCCGGCTTCTCCTAAAGAAGGACAGGTTATATTTGTAAAGCAGTGGTGGAGAGGCTATATGAGATTCAGACCAAGAAGCGGCTACCTAATCTATGATGATACTTCGGTAAATGACTACTACGATTTTGGAGAGGGTCAAGGTGGTATGTTTGTATATACCGTAGGATATGTAGATGGAGTTAAAAAACAAGCATGGTTAGTAAGTAGATGGAAATACTAAAAATATGGAAGAAAGAGTATTATACGGATATATGGATGGCGACTATCTACAATGTATAGAAATAGCCCCTATTCCTCAAAAAATCAGAAATGAGAAAACGGGGGAAATAACAACACGCATGGTATCGGTTATTGAACAGGTGGCTGAACTGCCAACCATATATAAGCCAGTGGATGCAATAGATGAAAGTAAACAAAACACAGATAAGGAGGGCTATGTTGTGCGCATTGTGCCATACGATGCCGGGGACAGGATTTCATTCAGATACATAGAAGTCCCCGACTTTCAAAAGGTGGCACATGAGATTGAACGCTCAAAGGAGGTGTTAGCAAGTAGCGATTATAAGATAATCAAATGCTACGAAGCCGCCCTAATGGGGTATGCAATGCCGTATGAGATAAAGGCATTGCATAATGAAAGGCAGTTGCTAAGAGATAAAATCAATGAACTTGAAGCACGTTATACCTCATTATCTGATGATATACTTTAATTATAATCATAAATGTGTTCAACAAACACATTTATGATTATATTTGCAGTTAAATAAACTTGATTTACTCAGTGAATTATGGAAACAACGATGTACAGCCTACGGATTCTTTCCAAAGGTAAGGTTACAGACCTTTCCAATGGTTTTGCTTTGGGTGGTGTTCCGTTTACCGTCTTTGTACGACCTAAAGAGGTTACGATGGAAACAAGTACGCTGCTTAAATGCAAGCTCATTTGTGATAAGGAATTTAGTATGTTCCCCGTACCTATCGGGGATTGGACGCCCGGAGCGATAGCTGTAATATCCCCAAACGGTATCGACCTTTCGGTATATGATGTGTATTGGGGTGCTGGTGAAACTATTAAATAACTTATAGCTATGGGATTATTATTGGGAAGCGGAAACACGAAACCGCAATATCCTTACGACCAATGGTATGGGGTGCAAGGTGATTTCAACTCACAGGACTACAAACTAAAGCGTGTGGGTAATTTGGATTTGCACCGTACATTACCCATTCAAGCGAAGCTGAAACGCTTTGTGGAAAACCCTGACGGCTCGGTTAAGTATTACCTTAACCAAAATGACAGCCGTAAAAAGGATTCGGGTGCAACGGCTTTGATTGACAGCACGGACGGTAATGTAATGCTTGAAAAGCCGGAATATTACTTCAAGTTGGAAATAGAGGGAACGAAATGGATTCGTGCCTATTCCGAATATCCGTTGCCCGGCTTTATCAAGATGGAACGAAAGACGGTAAGCCCGTGGTATGCAACGGTGGATATTACCAACTCTGTAGCCGTTTCGGGATGTTGGCTCACTTGGAATGGCGATGAAATTGCAAGGGATTCAGACGGATTTGTTATACTCAAAGCGAATGCCGCACAATTCAGAGGCGGTTCGGGTGCTGGTGATGCCGCTAAGGATGGTACTTACAACTCCATGTTGGGTATGCCTCGTACTTCCATTTCAAAGGCTGGTGTTCGTCCTCTTTGCAAGAACGGAACACACCACGGGGCGTACAGGGTGTACAATGAAATTGCTTGGTTGCAACGTGTGGAATATGCCTCATTGCACTGCCAAGATGCTTACACCGAAACGCTGACTGCTGACGGATTCCATCAAGGAGGCTTAGGGAGTGGTCCGGTTGTTAATGGTACGGAGTGGAATACATGGGGAAGTTACAAACCCTTTGTGCCTTGCGGTGTTACTGCAACGCTGGGAAACAACACGGGTAAGGTGTCCTACACCATCAAGGGATGGACTGGTGGCGATAAGGTGGTACAAGTAACCTCTTACCGTGGCTTGGAAACTCCTTATGAATACTTGTGGATGCTTGCTGATGATGTACTAATTTGGCATAAAGCGGATGTATCTATTGCCTATGTATGCGAAGACCCGACAAAATTCACCTCTCATTCAGATAGTGCTACTACCGTACCTATCGGATATGAAGCCATTACGGAGCTTCCACGAACTGAGGGCTATGTGCTTTCTATGGCTCATTCCACTAAAGGTTATTCCTTTGCCGAAAAAGTAGGAGGTTCAAGTAATAAAGGGTATTGCGATTACTATTGGACTCCCACAGGTGGTAGTACGTGGTCTGCTGTAGGCTGGTATGGTGCCCTTTTGTCTGCTGGTGCGTATGATGGTGCGTATGCGGGTTTCGGTTGTCTGACTGCGTATTATCGTTCCTCGTATGCGTCTGCGTACTTTGGGTTCCGCTTGTGCCAAGAAACAGGGACTGCAAAACTCGGTGAACGGAGCAACGAAAATGGCGTTGGATTGAAAAAAATAAAAACATAACAGGGTTGTGGCGGCTGGTGCCCTTTTGTCTGCTAATGCGAATAATGGTGCGAATGCGGGTTTCGGTTATCTGAATGCGAATAATCGTTCCTCGAATGCGAATGCGAACATTGGGTTCCGCTTTTACCGTGGTTTCAACTTATAACTGTTGCTGCCACGCCCTTACCTCACAGGGACTATCGGCACGTCTGATAGTTGGTAAAATAATATGGATTAGGACGGTGCAAGTAAGTAATTGAAAGCTCTGTTTTAGAACAACGGCACAAATGGGTGTAGTAAAGACTGAATACGGGTTATGTTATACGGCTGATACCTGCTTTAATCAATACTCGGATTTTGAGGATTGCGGTTTATATGTCGGTGATACAGGAAAGATATTCATTTCCCAAGCTAAGAAAATTAAGAATGTTTATCACCTGATATATGAATGCTCCAACCTCATACGGGCGCAATATAAGGCACAGCAAGGCAAAGGAGAGCGTACCGAAATATCCAAGTTCAATGAGAACATTTTGGAGAATTTGGATAGCTTGTACTGGGACTTGCGCAATGAAACTTATACCCCCGGTGAATATCGGATTAAGGTTATATATGAGCCGAAAGAAAGGGTGATTATGATTGCCCCGTTCTTCCCGGACAGGATAGTACACCATTGCATTATCAATGTGTTGGGGCGTTACTGGACTAACTTCTTCATTGCGAATACATACGCTTGTATCAAAGGGCGTGGTATTCATAAATGTATGGAGGATGTGCATACGGCTTTAATCATAGACAGAAAAGGTACAAGGTTCTGTTTGAAGATTGACATCAAGAAGTTCTATGATAACATAGACCACGCAGCATTGAAAAGGATAATCCGCTACACTATAGCGGATGAACAACTGTTAAGGCTGTTGGATAAGATAATAGATAGTAACGGTAAAGACAAGGGGCTGCCAATAGGCAATTTCACAAGTCAATATTTGGCTAATCTCTATTTAGCATATTTCGACCATTGGGTTAAAGAAGAACTGGCTAAGATAGTGATGAAGCGTTTTGGGGTGAAAATCTACTACTATCGCTATATGGATGATATGGTGATACTATGCGCTGACAAAGAGGCACTGCATTTCGTACTCGACATGATGGGGCTTTACTTGGGTGGCGAATTGAAAGTAGAGATTAAAAGCAACTGGCAGATATTCCCGGTTGATGCTCGTAGCATTGATTATGTGGGATTCAAACAAAACCATTACGGCATATTGCTAAGAAGCGGTATTCTGAAAAGGTTTTATAAGAAATTCCACCGCACCATCAATAAATACGAAATCAAAGATGAAACGGATATTAAACACTTCTTCCCATCTGAATATGGCTGGATAATCAGATGCTCGGAGGAACACAGTAAATTCATTTTTAATAATTGTTTGAACGATGGAAGCAAATGTTTTGACTACAGGGCTGCTGGCTAAGACTAAGCCGGAGGTGATAGATTCTCTTAATAACGGGCAGGGAACGTTCCTTTATAACCATAACATCAAAGAGGTTAAGGTTATTGCAGACAAAGAGGGTGGCATTGAGATTACGACTGATGCGGAACGTGCCACAGGCACGATGTTCCAATATGACAGCGTGAGGGTGGAATATCCAAAAACGGCTGATAATATTTTCAGCACGTTGCTTACTGCAAGATACCCGGCTAAGACAGAAAGTAAGCTGGTAAACGAATATCAGTCTGCCATGCTGGGATTGCTTGCCGAAAGTGCGAAATCCCCCTATGAGAACTTTTTGAAAGACCGTTTGGCTATCCGTGAAATGGTGGATGCCGATTGTGAAACCTATAATATACCGATGGACTTATGAACGAGGTAATGGACTTTGAGGAAACCGAATCCTTGAATGAAGATATTTTCGATTGTGAATACACCTCAGTAGATGCCGTGATTAATGAGGTCACGGTGTTTACGGGATGTAAGGAAAGACAGACAGAGAACGGAACGAGAACACTAATCGCCTATGGCGAGGGTATCGGTGCATCCGCTTTCTATACTGATAGTAAGAAGTTGAAAGATGTTGTTTTAGACCCGAAGCGCAAATATCCATTTCGTGCCGTAATCAAAGTGGTACGCTATGGAACGATGTACGGGTTTAAGTTCTTTCCACCGAATACTCCAATCACGCAGGAGGATAGGGATAACTTTGAGTATTACAAGCGAAACAAGTATAAGAAAAACCGATGATGGAAGAAAGTTTGAAAGTAGCACAAGGCATAAGCGATTTTGGCTTTATGGTGATAGTGTGCGCTGTGTTTCTCTGTTTGGCGGCTGCACTTATGGTAGCTTGTTTCAAGTGGTTCAAGTCTATCATTAACGACATGATTAAAAGCAATCAGTCTATGGTAGCCGAACTTCTGACGGAAACCAAAACCCAAAATGATATGCTCACTGACATTGCAGAGGGGTTAAGACCCGAAACGCAGTTGCGGATAAAAAACATATCAAGCATTTACTTTGACCTTGCCGTTGAGAGGGTTTGCCGTATAATAAAGAAAGTGCGTGAAGAAAACCACATCGCAGACCGTGAAGCCACGAAAGCGAAAGTACACACCTTGATTATGAATATGCACGAGGACAGAAACAGCCGATTTGATGCACATTCGTATCGAGGGAAACGATTGTCAAGCTACACTTCGCCCGAATGGATTGAATGGGTAGAGCAATGTGTGTTGTCAGAGGTTTATGCGGAAACGGTGAACAATGGCAGAGCTTATACCAATGTACAAATGGTATATGACAGAATTAAAATAGATTTTTACCATAAATTGAATCAAGAATGAAGATACTTATAGACAATGGGCATGGAGAAAATACACCAGGTAAACGCAGCCCGGATGGAACTTTCAGGGAGTATGCCTATACAAGAGAAATTGCGGATGAAGTCGTGCGTGAACTGGCTAAACGTGGCTATGTAGCGGAACGCATTGTTAAGGAGAACTTGGACGTGCCTTTGGCTGAACGTGCAAGGCGTGTGAACGAGATTTGCGCCCGATATGGAGCTAATAACGTGTTGCTTGTTTCCATCCACTGCAATGCTGCCGGGAATGGCGAATGGATGAATGCCCGTGGATGGTCTGCCTATACCACTAAGGGCAAAACGAAAGCTGACGAATTGGCAAACCGAATGTATGATGCTGCCGCTTGCTTTATTACCGGGCAAAAGATTAGGCGTGACTATTCGGATGGCGACCCGGATTGGGAGGAAAATTTTTACATCCTTTCCAAGACGAAATGCCCGGCTGTATTGACGGAAAATTTCTTCATGGATAACAAGGAAGATATTGCTTACCTTACATCTATGGAGGGGAAACAAAACATTGTGAACACCCACGTAGAGGGTATAATCCAATACATCAAGGAATATGAGAAATAAAGCGTTTTTGATATTAATCGCCCTCTGTGGGCTTTTGATGGCGGCTACCTTTGGGCTATGGGCTTATTGTTCCAAGTTGAAATCAGAAAAGGAAAGATTGGATGGCAACCAAACCGCCTTGTTGGAGAAAATTGAATTTTACCAAACAGAATCCGGAAAATCCGCTGCTTCTGTACAGGCATTGACTTTATCCAAGTCTGAGGTGGAAAAGCATTGTGCCGACTTGACGAATACCGTTAAGGAACTTGACTTGAAAGTAAAGAGGTTACAAGCGGCTTCCACGAATGCAACAAAAACGGAGGTGGAGGTACAAACCATAGTTAAGGATAGCATTATATACCGTGATACATCCTATCTTAAAGTCCAAGCGATACGATGGAAAGACCCGTGGATAAATGTTGATGGCTTAATCATGCCCGATAAGAAACTGGATTTACGCATACAATCTGTAGATACCCTATTTCAAGTAGTGCATAGAGTGCCTAAGCAATGGTTGTTTTTCCGATGGGGAACAAAGGCTATTAGGCAAGAAGTTGTAAGTAGCAATCCCCATACCAAAATAGTGTATTCGGAATATATAGAATTGAAGAAACGGAAAAAGAAATGATTAGGTGTTAGTAATAGAGTAGAACTTTTGTTCTGAGCCGGGTTCGCTGTGAAGTGCGCCCGGTTTTTCTTTGTCCTTTGAAATAAAAGTCATATCTTTGCAGTACCGATTCTGAAAATCGGTGTTGCATTGTACCCCTGTATTCTTCTTTTGGAGAGGCAGGGGTATTCAACAAAAATGCAAAAGTTCTACTATAGTTCTACGAAAAATTGAAATAGTCTCGCAAGTGACTGATACTCAAAGTTAGGTTAGAAGTTTCCTAAACTTTAGATAGGGGTTCGATTCCCCTCGGGGCTACAAAGAGCAGTAAACAATTGTTATACAACCGTTTACTGCTCTTATTTTACTGGATAGCTTTCAAATCTGCTTATTTAATCACCCCAAGTTCTTTGCCCACTTTAATAAATGCAGCAATTGCCTTATCCAAATGTGCCTTTTCATGCCCGGCAGACAACTGGACACGGATACGTGCCTGTCCTTTCGGAACAACCGGATAATAGAAACCGGTTACATATATGCCCTCTTTCTGCATCTTGGCGGCAAAATCCTGAGACAGTTTCGCATCATAAAGCATCACAGCACAAATCGCGCTCTGAGTTGGTTTAATGTCAAAACCGGCAGCCAGCATCCTGTCACGGAAATAATTCACATTATCCATCAGCTTAGTATGCAAAGCATCACTTTCTTTCAATATCTTAAACATTTCCAGACTAGCACCGATAATGGCAGGAGCTACAGAATTAGAGAATAAATAAGGACGGGAACGCTGGCGCAACATATCAATAATTTCTTTCTTACCGGTGGTAAATCCTCCCATTGCCCCACCAAATGCTTTACCTAATGTACCAGTAAAGATATCCACACGCCCGTATGCATTAAACTGTTCTGCCACGCCATGCCCTGTAGGACCTACCACACCGGCCGAATGAGATTCATCCACCATAACCAACGCGTCATACTTTTCCGCCAGTTCACAAATCTTATCCAATGGAGCCACATTACCATCCATCGAGAATACACCATCTGTAGCAATAATACGATGACGCTGTGCCTGCGCTTCCTGCAAACAACGTTCCAGGTCAGCTATATCAGCATTGGCATAACGATAGCGTTTTGCCTTACACAAGCGTACACCATCTATAATAGATGCATGATTCAACGCATCTGAAATAATAGCGTCTTCTTCTGTAAACAGCGGTTCGAACAAACCACCGTTAGCATCAAAACAAGCTGCATAAAGTATAGTATCTTCTGTTTTAAAATAATCAGAAATGGCAGCTTCCAGCTGTTTGTGCAAATCCTGAGTTCCACAGATAAAGCGTACGGAAGACATACCGAAGCCATGTGTGTCCATCGCCTCTTTGGCAGCATTGATCAAGCGTTGATTATCTGACAAACCTAAATAATTGTTGGCACAAAAGTTCAACACATCTTCTCCGTCATTCACCTTGATGTCCGCACGCTGAGGTGTGGTAATTATACGTTCATTTTTATACAATCCGGCTGCCTTAATATCAGCCAGTTCCTTCGCAAGGAACTCCTTCATTTTACCATACATAGCTTTGTTTTTTTATTAAGTATATAGTTTAAGTTTAAAAATCAGTCTGACTTGACAAAGTTCTTATTTTTTTTTGATATCCGATTAAATTATAGAGAAAATTTTGATAAAATATGCAGTTTTCTATCTATCTTTGCTTCCAAAAGAAAACTTAAAGCAAATTGCAAACTATGAAAAATGTATTAATTATCGGCTCCACCGGTCAGATCGGTTCGGAACTAACCATGAAATTGAGAAGTATTTACAATGGTAATATCGTAGCCGGATATATTCCCGGTGCTGAGCCTAAAGGGGAATTAAAAGAATCAGGCCCTTCTGCCATCGTAGATATCACCAACGAACAACAAATTGCCGAAACTGTATCAAAGTACAACATCGACACCATTTACAACCTGGCAGCCTTACTATCGGCTGTAGCAGAAGCCAAACCTCAACTAGCATGGAAAATAGGCATGGGAGGCCTGTTCAACGTATTGGAAGTAGCACGCGAAATGGGTTGCGCCGTATTTACCCCAAGTTCTATCGGTGTCTTCGGCAACAAAACCCCTAAAGACAAG
>OHAV01000278.1_pt1 | contig 24246 bp, 21 predicted proteins | sample 1577271 | NCBI WGS metagenome assembly OHAV01 (sample SAMEA3879537, study PRJEB24766) | human gut metagenome | biome: human-associated habitat; feature: feces | place: USA | collected 1985/1987 | reverse complement strand
TGATCGTTGCGGGAGACACCTTGCTGCCCCACAGAGCTTCGGTAATATCCTCCACCCGGCGCACCGAAACACCAGCCAGGTACATCTCGATCAGCGCCTCTTCCACGCTGCTTTCCCGGCGGCGATATCGCTCAATGATAGCAGTCTCAAATGAGACGCCCTTGAGTCGGGGAACATGGAGCGTGACATCTCCGGAGGTAGTGGTAAGATTCCGGTCATAATGGCCGCTGCGGTAGCCCTGGCGAGCCTCATTTCGCTCATACCGGGCTGCCTGCGTGAGTTTCTCTGCCTCCTGCTCCAGCAGCTCATTCAGCGTTTCTTCCACACTGCCGCGGACCAATTCCTTAATCTGACCCTTGATAACTTCCTCGTTCAGTTGTACAATTTTCTCAGACATGGTTTGCAGTCTCCTTTTAGAATGGTGTGTCGCAACTTCATTCTACCAGAGTTCGCAAACTATGTCTCTTTTTCCCTCCTTTCATTTTGCGCAACTTATCTTACCTTATCCCCCCGTCTCGAAAGCATCCACCTTCTGCTCTGATTCCTTTTTTGTTAACAGGTTCCTTATCTTACCTTATCAAGGAGTGGACCTTATCCCCTTATTTTTGCGACTTATTTTACCTTATCGAAGAATGAATTGAACTAATTCTGTGTAATATACTAGAGAGTGTTGTTCCATAGTATGTTGTTGGAGGATGTCATGGACGTAATTGAACTTTCTATACATGGGGATATATTCTTGATATTGAACGATCTAACCTTGCAAGAAATCGAAGCTGTAGAAAATTACATGTATCAATGTTTTGTGACAAACAAAAGAGATATTGGTATAGATGCCTTTATTGATGAAATAAGGCGTACCCTGCAAATATCCCTAAGGAGGATTAATATTGTAAAGGTTATCGCTGTTTAGAAATTATCTAACTCTTTTTCTGTAAAACCAAAGGCGTCACGTAGAATTTGACTGGAGAATTTGCGATACTGGCTGGAAGTATAGGGAAAACCTTCTTTTGAGAAATCCATGTTCATATTCTGGAAGTACCGATTGTAGGAGTCATGGTATCCAACTCCGTTTTTTGATAGTTGACGATTCAATGCGATAATAAAACCATTAATAGCAATAACAGAAAGTATCTTAGACTGCGGATCGTTCCATGCTGCTTTGAATACATCCTTGACAGAAGAAAAATATATGTCGATTTGCTTTGCACAGAATTCAATATATGCATTCAGTGCAGATTCGTCCTTTTTCTGAAGAGCCTCTTTATTGCCATCCCAATAAGCATAGAGACTTGTTTTTCCGTCTGCAGGTTTGATTGTTACCAAATAGCGCATCGCAAACTTAATTATGGACGATACTTTGATCTTCTCTTCATCGAGAGATGATAGTTCAAATCGGTTCAGAAAAACGCGCTGCTTGTTGAGCTTTTCAATAACGCGCCGTGCAAGACCAATATCTGAGAAAGGGTCCTTGAGCATTTCGATATGAGTCAACACATTAGCTGCAACTTTCTTCGTATTATCATTTATGTCAAGGAATATCTCACTCTGAATCTGCTTTCGATCAGCCTCACTCATACCAGCAGGAAAAATCAATCCAGTAACCAGCATATGCAGTTGCTTTCGTAACACAGCAATTTTGCTTTCGTACTTATCTTTACTAGGAGCTTCATAGTGAGCGAAAATACGATGTTGTCCGTCAATAACACATATACTGTTCATTTCGTCGGGCATTACTAGCTTGCAGTGCTGGAAATTGGCGATTTTATCCTTAGGAATAGGATTGGAAGAATCATCTTCAAAAGTCACATTATCTGGCAATGCTACAATGATATTGTTATAAAATGCCTCGCCTTTACTGGCTAAGAACGCGCGTATACTCTTAATTTTCTCCTTTTCTATTAACCTCTGATATAGAAAAATGGATTCTTCCCAGTTATCTTTACGGAGCACATAAGCGTTTCGCAAGAGTTTTTCAGCAGACATCATAAAGGAAACAATTCGTACACCGTTCCGTAGCCCTGTAACATCCTCTGGATAAATGATAGGGGCTTTTATGGTTGTTTTGGCTCCTTCGCTGCTACTGTTTCCGAGATGTTCATCTTTTATACCCAAAAAACGGAAAATTTCATAACGCGCAGAATGGTGTATACACTGAGCCATTTTATTAAAGTACGAAAGCGCTTCTGGTTCGACAAACAACAGTTTTTCATAAAGTGCCCGTTCATCAGCAGTAAGATTAAGTTCATTCTGCGGAATGTACAGGTAGAAGACCTGATAACGATCTACATGGTACTTTTCGACCAAAGCTCGTTCATCAGGAAATGTTTCAATCATCCAATCAAGAAACTCTTTTAAATGATTCCTGATTTCTTGAAAAGATTCATTTTTTTTCCGGATGTGGTCCTTATCCTTTTTTTGACCACAGGTATCTTCACAGATCAAAATGACATTCTCGTAAATGAACAGATAATCAAGTTCAACGTCTCTATATCCGATTTTAAATGTTTTCCCATTGCTGGGGAGATGGAAAAAGCCAGCAGCTATAAACGTAGTCTTTATTTTTCGCTTAAAAGCCGCTTCCTTTTTTTTCGGTCTCGTTCTTTCTTTTGCTCCTCAGTAAGGATTTTTCTGGCTTTCTTTTTTCTAGTCAATTCGAATCTTCCTCGCTTTAGCAAATTCTTTGGGGAGTTTTGCAACCGCAGTATTAGGGTTAGGGGATGCTACAGGTACATCGTCACGAATCTTAGCGCGCCCTTCGATAGCGTCCGTAATTCTACTGACAGCAATGTCATAATAATCTACTTTGAGTTCTGCTCCGGCAAATCTGCGCTTTTCAACAACAGCTGCGACACCTGTTGTACCCGAACCCATAAAGGGATCTAATATCAAAGCATTTTCATGCGTCAAAGCCTTAATTAAGCGTTGTGGAATTGCAACGGGAAACTGACAAGGATGTTCTGTCTTTTCTATATGCTTTGCTTTAACGTTCGGAATTTCCCACACATCAGAGGGATTCTTTCCTAAGGGGTTTCCGCTAAGTTCACCCTTATGAGGACCCTTATATGCACGTTTTCCGGCATACTTCTGAGGGACTCTGACTTCATCCAGATTAAACTCTAAAGAATCGCCTTTGGTAAACCAGAGAATGGTTTCATGGCGGCCGCTAAATCGGCGAACGCTATTCAAACCGTGTCCAAAAGTCCAAATAATACGATTACGCAATATAAAAGGATAATCTAATGCTTTACTCTTTTCTGTGAAGATATCATAAATAATATAATCAAGGGGAATAATAAGCTTTTCGGATACATGATATCCAATTTGCCAGCAGATGCTTCCATTCGGTTTTACGATCCTATATATACTATCGAAAATCCGTTCGTGTAGTTCTCTGAATGTTTGGATATCGTTATGTGGATTCTCATATGCTTTTCCCATGCAATAAGGAGGAGAAGTAATAACAAGATCAACAGATTCAGAAGGTATTTGCTGAAGAAGCTCAATGCAATCCCCATTATATAAAGTGATAGGATTGGACAGTTTGAATTTGTTATATATACTCACTTTTTACACCTCTACTGCATAAGTGTGATACGCTTTAGAATTGTACAAGACACATCTGTATTAATAAATACACTATAATTATAATACTGCAAGTAGGATGCGTCAATATTTGTAAATGCAATAAATTAAGCTGTAGCCTCTATATAGAATAAGTACTGCGCATCATCTAAAATTCTTGACTCGATTACTTAAGTTTGAACGAAAGGCACCATGGACAGCCTGAACCTGCGTCCCATTGAAAAGGCGAAGATAGACTGCGCAAAGAAGCTCTTTGCAACCATTTCCACAGGCATGGTAAAGTATAACCATGTGGACAGCTTTCAGCAGTTGATGAACAAGGTCATGCAATAATCCGAAGAAGGTTATAGACAGCTGCTATCTCTTTTGTCGACGATAGGTTGAGGCGTACCCAAGGGACAAAACCCCTTTGGTCACATCCTTTTTCTCATCCCGCCCGCCCTTTTTCCGCCCACTTCTGCCAATGAACATCCCTGACCGAAAAGGGGTGCCGAAACCAGACACGCAATTCCATAAATCCACCTTTATCAGTTGTCATCCGATAGCAGCCGAAAGGGAGCATGTCCGCTGCAATCCTGATTTGCTCAGGGAATAGGGGATTTTGGAGAGAAAATCTAGCAAAACCAAACAACAAAAAAGTCTGAAGATTGTAATCTTCAGACAAATTTTTGGTCGAGGTGACAGGATTTGAACCTGCGACCTTTTGGTCCCGAAAATTGACCTTATTTGACCAATGTGAGTCCGACTATCCTTCTTTATCGACGATCGACAGGATTTGTTCGGATGGGAAAGCGCCGTCGGTTGGGGGATTTGCGTGGCAGACGACCGGACTCAAGGTGCCAGCGGTCATGGACACCGATTGCTTGTTGCGCATCGCTTCTCGTGTAGCATGGCCCGAAACGGAGAGATCGAAAACGTGTCCATGGGCAACCGCTCGGACGGAAGCCCGTTGTGAAGTTTGACTCCGGTGCGAATGCTTGCACTTCGGCACTTTTCGATGAGCAGGCACAGTTGGCGCTGATGGATGCCAATGGGATAGACGTGCAGGTGATGAGCGTGTTGTCGTGACTGTTTTTCTATGAGATGCTGGCGGAACCGGCAACGGTCCTGTGCCGGCACTGTAATGATGAAATTCTGCAGCGCTGCAGCTGTTATCCCTCAGGCTTTTTTCCCGTGGGGGCTTTCGTAGCACCAGCAGGCTTGCGTGGAGGAAATTCGACGTCTTGCGCAACATGGCGTGCGAATGATCCAGATCGGCACATCGGTAAATGGATTGCCGCTGGATGACAGGCGATTTTTTGCGTACTTACTCGGGAATAGTGCTGATGCTTTATCCCCTGATCGGCAATTTCGACCCGTCAACCAGCCTGCACCATCTTTCAAACCTGGCGGGAAATCCCTATCAAACTATGCTGGCGTCGGAAACGCTGATACCCGGAGGTGTGTTTGACGCCCTTTGCTGCCTGCAGGTGGTGGTGCACGCGGGCGGCTTCCTGCCTTATCAAGCCTACCGAATGGATTATGCCTATCATGTGCAACCCTGCGTAGAGTTCTCCTGCTGCCGGGAATCGTTCTTCTACATCAGGACCAACTTTTGGTTTCACGCGCTAATCTTCGGTCAGAAACTGCTCTGAACCTGTTGCGCGTCCTGACAGGGGATGAGCGGATCTGCTATGGAACGGACGCGCCTTACGACATGGCCGATTTTGGGCTGATGGCCGCTTCCAGGGCGACTCGCTATAAAGGAAGGTCCTGTGGAAATGCCCGCAAGCACATGGAAATATGACGGCGTGAGAGCCGTCGGGATCGTCCGCACGGCGTGAAGCGCTGAACGATGCGCTTTGGGAGATAGGGGAATCCTTCGGACCTCGCCTTTGTCCTGCGCAGCGACGCTGTCTTCAAGGAGTCCGGCGGGTCATGCGCTTGTCTGTTACAGTCTAACATACGTGCAGCTCCCTGCTAGTCCTAACAAACAAAGGGCTGGCAGGATTTTTGAGGCTGTGCTATACTTTAAAAATGGCTTGGTATATCCTGTCATGACGCTGCTGTGCAGCCGGCCTGAACGGATGTCAAAGCCTTTCTCATTGCCTTTGCGACGCTTCAAAAGCAAAAGAAATAAACATCAAAATGATTTCGGTTTTATATTTGTTAAAACTATTGACAAATTAGTTTGATGATTATATAATTATGACTGTGAGGTAGCGTAATATGAAATCGAACCAAGGAACCAACTCATCGGAAATGCGCAGCTCGAACGAACTGCTGATCCTAAACTTGCTCCGGCGCCAATCGTGTTCCCGCGCGCAAATCGCAAAGCTGACGGGACTGTCTAGGGCGGGGGTGACGATCCTTGTGGACAGCCTGATTCGCCGGGGTTTTGTGCGAGAAACCGTGGAGGGCGGAAAGGGAATTGGGCGCAAGGCCATGGGACTGAGTATCTGTGCGGATGCGGGATATATTATCGGCATTCATCTGCGCAGAAAGGATTGCAAAATCGGCGTGTTCGACTTTCTGGGAGAATTGCTTTACTATCAGGAGCTGACCTATGATGAGAATTTAGTGCCCGCTACGCAGCTGATCAGCACGGGAAAGGCGGTGCTGAGCATGCTGGAGGAACATGGTGTGGATGGTCAAAAGGTGCTAGGGGTTGGGGTATGCACAAGCGGTCCGGTGGACGTGGCGGCTGGAAAGGTCATCCGCCCCTCCTCCAAATGGCACGAGATCGAGATTGTGCGCGTTCTGGGGTCGGTCCTGCCCTGGCCCTGTCACTTGACCAACCGAAGCACCGCACGCACCATGTACGAAAAGTTCAACGGCCTGTGCCGCGATTATAGCGATTTTATTTTCCTTAAGGTCGATGAGGCGGTGGGTGGTGGCGTTGTTAGCGGCGGAAGGCTGCTTAACGGCTACAATCAGTTTGGAAACGAGTTTGGCCATATGACCATCAAGTTTGATGGGGAGCAGTGCGAGTGCGGAAACATCGGCTGTCTGACGCTTTACGCTTCTATCCCCGCGTTGCTCAAGCAGTTTCACCATCTGGGTATGCATAGCTGGAAAGAGGTGATGGATGCAGCTTACAGTGGGGATGTCGGCGCGCTGGAAGCGGTACGTAGGGAGGCCGAGTATTTGTCTCTGAGCATCACCAGTCTATGCAACCTTTTGGAGCCCCAGGCCGTTGTTTTGGCGGGGGATGTGATTTACCGACCCAATCTGCTGGTGGCACTGATCCGGGAAAACGTCAATACCAGGCGGATTCTTAGAAGCAATCATGACGTGGTGATCTTGGCGGCGGGAGAAGTGGAACACATTAATCTCAAGGCCGCAGCGTCCATCGTTCTGGAGGCGTTTTGCGCTGGCGAGCTGGAGATCTGAGGGACGAACATGTAGACGGTCCATAGATGAAATGCAGAAAACCGCATTGACTTTTATGGGGTGATGAATATGAATCAGCTCAGCGTATTACCTGTATCCTTTTTTCCAGAATTGATGAGCGGAGGAATGACGCTTGAACAGTGGGCCGCCATCGGAAAAAAATATGGCCTGAAATGGATTGATATTCCTAACTGGGCACTTCGCAGCCATATGCCCGTATACCTGCTTGAGCAAAAAGCCGTGCTGGACGCGATGGGCGTTGGCATAGGAGCTGTCGGGACGCATTCAGACCTAACGCATCCGGACGGGGTGCAGCGGCGGCGTGAACTGGATTATCTGAGGGCAGACATCGCCTTGGCGTCTCAGCTGGGGGCACGTTATGTACGGGTGACCGACGGCCAGGCGCATCCCGGCGTAAGCGTGGAACAGGGGCTGGACTGGGCGACCGAAGGGCTGACGGAGGCCTCGCGCGTCGCCGCGGCCTATGGCGTGCAGCTCGCCGTAGAGAATCACGGCTTCCCAAGTGCATGGGTTTATGATGACTTTTCACATGATATTGACGTGTTTCTGGCCTTGGCACGGCGGCTGCATGGCAGCGGTGTTGGCCTGAATTTCGATAACGCAAATGCCACGGGATGCGGCGTGGATGCGGTTGCATTGCTTGAAACGCTCTATGAGGACGTCGTATCGGTACATCTGACGGACACGGCAAGCGATAAAACCACGCTTCACACGGCCCTTGGCGCAGGTATCAGCCCAGTGAGGGAAGTGCTTTCGGTGCTGAAAAGGCGCGGCTTTTCCGGGCTGATCACCATTGAGGAAGACTCACACCGGGGAGAACTGGGTGTGTTTCAGGCAATCGCGCATGTCCGCGGAATCTGGAACAGCCTGTAACGTGTCCTCAAACAGTTGTCAAAGCAGGGCTTTGCGTCTGTATAACATAAAAAACGTATAAAGGAGGGATCAAAAGGCTACGACCCCATCGCCTCACAGGTGGTGCCGATGGAGGAGAAGCGCAGAGTCCGTTTTAAGAGACTCCAACCATCCGGATAACAGAGAAGGAGGATAAAAATGAAAAAGGTGCTTTGTCTGGTCCTAGCGTTTGCCATGCTTTTTTCCCTGACTGGATTTCAAAGCGCATTGGCGCAGGAACCCGTCACCATAACGGTATGGTCGGGCTATCCCGATCAGCAGGCGTGGTTTGACTGGCTGACCGAGGCGTTTATGGCTGAAAACCCCGACATAAAGGTAGAATTGACCACCTTTCCCATCGCCGATTTTGAAACCAAGGTTTTTGCGGCGCTACCTGCGGGAACCTGCGCCGATGTGATTACAATTAACCCCAGCTATGTGTATTCCTTTGCTGCAGGCGGAAAGTTTGCCCCCGTGCCCGACAATCTCAAGGCCCTTGTAACCAGCGGCATTTACGACGAGGCCGTCGTGGAGGAATCCTCCTACAACGGCGAGGTAATCGCCGTTCCCCATATGCTCAGCAATGCCGGCTGGTTTTACAATAAGCAGTATTTTGAGGACGCAGGCCTGGTAGACGAAAATGGGGACCCCATTCTTCCCACCAATATGGAAGAAGTGCTCCAGACGGCCGCAAAGCTGGCCAAGTACGACCAGGACGGCAATCTGGTCAACTCCGGGCTTTCCCTGCGCCTCACGGGCGCGGCCAGCGGCACGTGCGAAAAGTGGTGGGTACTGCTGATGCAGTACGGCGGCACGCTGTTGGAGAAGGTAGGCGACGGCCTTTACGTTGCAGGCTACAACAATCAGGCCGGCTTTGACACGATGCGATTCTATCTGCGTGCACTTTACGAATATGGCGTGGACAACTTTGAAGTGCCGCATGATACCAGCGCTTTCCTGGCTGGCGAAACTGCGATGTTTGCCCGCGAAACCTCTGTCATCGTTGAGGCACAGAAGTATCCTGAACTGGACTACGGTACCTTCCCGATGTTTAATGCCAATATCGCCATCACCAAGAGCTGGTACGTGCTCGATAACGGCGATGACGCCAAGGCCGAGGCTGCATGGCGCTTTGTTGAGTTTGCCAATCAGCCCGACAGCATGGTCCGCTTCCATCATCTGGGCGGCTATCAGCCGGCTCGCAAGGATCTGGACGTGGAAGAGCTGGTTGCGGGCGTGGAACAGCGTGAGGCGTTTTTCCAGAACTTTGACACGGTTTACACCTACATTGCCATCGACGAGTTCCAGGAGATCATGGTCAAGCTGGCCGACCGTCTGATGGATGCTTATACCCGTCCCGAACTGCTTACCGACGACGCGGCGCTTTGGCAGTTCCTAGAGGAAGCCGCGCAGGAAACCAACGATCTGCTCTGGGAAAACGATCACTTTGGAGGCTGAACAAACGATTCCGGGCGTTAAACGACGCATGCCGCGCCGCGCGGGACAGGCACACTGTCCCGCAGCGCCCGGCTCCTTTCAAATCAGAGGCAACAGGGAGGGAATCGAATGTGAAAAGCGGGGTCTTATCGCGACGCAGGAGCACACAGAGCCGGTACTGGACGATGTACGCCGCGCTGGGCTTGGTGGTTTTGCTGTTTGCAGTGCTGCGTTTTTTTCCCATCATCAAGCTCTTTTATATGAGCCTGTTTAACTGGAACATGGCTTCGGGCGTTCATAAATTTCTGGGTTTTCGTAACTTTGTGAGGATGTTTTCCTCCGCGACGTTTCTTTCCGCTCTGTGGCGGACCATCTACATCGGGTTTGAAATTCTGCTGATTACGGTTCCTCTGGGGCTTTTGATCGCCAATGCGATTCACAGAAAGATCTGGGCAAAAGGCTTTGTCCAAACCGGCCTGTTTATTCCCTACATCATGCCCATGGTCCCAACCGTTATTATCTGGAAGTGGTTGTTTAACACGGAGTATGGCCTTGTAAACTATATGCTCAGCTTTTTTGGCGTCAGCAAGCTGGCCTGGCTGACAAACGGCAACCTGGCGGAATGGGCCATCGTAATTATTACCGTATGGAAGAACCTGGGCTACTGCGTACTGATTCTCACAGTAGGCCTGGCGGGCATTTCCCGAACATACTATGAGGCTGCAGAAATTGACGGCTCCTCAGCTTCAAAGACTTTTCTTCACATCACGCTTCCGCTGCTCAAGCCAGTGCTGATCTATGTTTCGATTATCATGCTGATTCGCGGCTTTAACGTCTATACACAGGCGTATATCCTCTGCTCGGATGCTTCGGGCTCTCCGGGGTACGTGGTAAGAACAGTGGTATACGACATGGTTGAAAACGGCTTTAAGTTCAACAAAATGGGCTATGCCGCCGCCGAGGCCGTCGTGCTGTTCCTGTTTATTTTCCTGTTCTCGGTGGTGCAATTCGTCTTTGGCGATGACGAGCGCATCGACAAGTGGCGAATAAAAAGGAACTTGCGTAGGGAGCGGGCAGTGCGAAAGGAGGCGGGCTGAACGTGATGTCGCACTTGCATGCGCAAAGCCATAAGCGCAGCCTCATGCGCGGGCGGGGGGGGCGCACGACCGTCCTACTTTTGGTGACACTGATTGTTCTCATTCCGTTTGTTTATATGCTGTGCTCCGCTTTCAAAACCGGAACCGAGATCAACTCGTGGCCGCCCACGATCTTCCCGCGCGCGTTTTTCGGCGGCAACTTCCAAACGCTTTTGGAAACGGCGCCTTTTCCAAGGTTCTTTGTCAATAGTCTAGGGATGGCTGTGCTCTCAGCGGTGGGTGTGGTGCTCACCAGCAGCATCGGCGGATATGTGTTTGCAAAGTTCCGATTCGGGCTGAACATGCCCCTGTTCGGACTGATCTTTGCCACCTCCATGATTCCCTTTGAGATGTATATGATCCCACTATATATTGATATTGTGGACGTGGGGCTGAGCAACACATTTGTGGGCATGGTCGTTCCCTACCTGATTATGAGCTTTGGCATCTTCTTTATGCGGCAGCTGTGTATGCAGCAGATTCCCGATGAATTACTTGACGCGGCGCGCATCGACGGCTGCGGCGAACTGCGTATCTTCGCCAGCATCGTAATGCCGTTGCTACAGTCCGGCGTGGCTGCGCTGGCCATACTGGCCTTTGTGGAGGGCTGGAATGCGTTTATCTGGCCGCTGATTATGGCTACCAATAACGACCTGTTTACCATGGAAATCGGTCTGGCGCTGTTCCAAACCACCTTTAACGTCGATCTTGGCGCGGTTGCGGCCGGATCGCTGTGCTCGGTGATGCCCATTGTAATCGTGTTCTTTATTTATCGCAGGCAGATTATGGAGAGTATTGCCATGACGGGCATGAAGGGCTGAGGGGTTTATTACTGCGGTTTGATGCGGGATTGCAACAGCAGCCCTGTGTTCATTATTAATAAAAAGCGAGGGAAAACCATGAAAAAGACATTCAAAGGGCTTCGGAACAACCAACAAAAGGCGATCGGCGTGTTTATGAACTGCGGCTGTCCTGAGTTTCTGGAGATTGCGGCCAGTGTGGGATATGATTTTGTGATCATCGACAACGAGCATGGCCTGTGGAGCTGCGAGGGCAACGCCCATATGATCCGCGCGGCCGAATCGACCGGGATAGTGCCCATCGTGCGCGTATCGGACATCAACGAGGCAGAGATAAAGCGCGTGTTGGACTGCGGGGCAGCCGGCGTCATGATTCCCAACATTTCCAGTGTTGAGCAGGCCAAGGAAGCGTTGCGCCTTTCCAAATTCAAGCCCGAGGGCGATCGGGGAGCATGCCCCTTTGTGCGGGCCAATGCCTACGGCCGCGGCGTTCCCGCACAATACTATGCTGATGCAAACCGCGACGTTTCGGTCGTGCTTTTGGTGGAAGGTAAGGGCGGAATCGAAGCCTTCGACGAGATTATCGAACTACCGGGCGTGGACTGCATCTTCTTTGGCCCGTGCGATATGGCAGTTTCCCTGGGGCATCCCGGCGACGAAAGCCACCCAGATGTGCACAATGCCATCTGCACCATGATTCGGAAGGCGCGCGCGAAGGGAATCTACGTGGGCATGCAGGGCTTTGACGGAAAGGAAACCCGCTACTGGCTCGATCAGGGCGCAGAGTTTGGTGTGACAATCGGCGATCTTGGACTGTTCTATCGCATCTGCAAGCAGACGCTGGAGGATGCGCGCGGCTGAATGGTGGAGGAGGAATCTGCACGTGAACCAAGCAATGGAAACGCCCTTTCGTGCCATTCGGCAGATTGGGCTGGTAACGGGGGATCTGGATCGGTTTATCCAAAACATGGAGAACCTCTATCATCTCCGGCCGGATAGAACCGCTTTTGTGCCTGTGGGAGCGACTAAGGAAACCTGCCTGCGCCGGCTGGCATTTTACGAGTTTGAGCATGTAGAACTGGAGGTTGTCGAGCCGCTGCGCTCCCATCCGGCATGGCACATTTTTTTGGACAGGCACGGGGATTGCCTGCAGCACATTCAGTTTAACGTCGAGGATCTTGCTGCCGCCATTGAACAGCTGGAGCAGCAGGGGGTAGAGATGATCGAACGTGGACACTCCATCACCGTCCCCGAGGTGGAATACGTATTTTTCGACACCGTGGACCGCCTGGGATACGTGACCGAAATCGTGAACTTTAAGGAAATCGAAAACCGTAATGCCCGCAGGTAAGAGGGCAGCAAGAGGGTCTGCAAGGAAAGCCTGGCAGGTCCTCTTCTTTGTCGCGAAGGCTGTAGCTTGGTCCTGCCGCGGCCGGGACGGGAGGAGAAGGAGAAAGGGCATGCGGATAGGAAGGCTGATGGAAACGTGCACCTTAGGCCGCAGAGCTTCAAAGCGCCCGATCGGCTGCTGGGCGGCTGCGGCGTTTCGGCGGCTTGCCAATGCTTGAAACTATGATATAATCAACAGCATACAGGTTTGCTTTCACGTGGGCTGCGCTTTGTCTGGGCAAGAGACGGCAGGCAATTTGGAAATACGGTAGCTTCGTTATTTGCTGGCAGTAAGCAGAACGGTTAATTTTTTAAAGCGGCGCAGGAATTATCTATTTCTCAGCTCACATTGTCCCAGTAAATAAAAGGGACTGTTCCCGGTTGAACGGACACAAAAAGAAGAACTTGTCGCAGAATAACGCGATATTACGCGGCCTTGTTTCTGATTTCATAGGGAGTGAGGCCGTTTTTCAAATTGATGCGCTCAAAGATGTAGATTTGAACGTGCTGAGCGATCGGTTCTTCGACCTCTGAGCTAGTCGTATAATGAGTGTGATTCCCGAAAAAAAGTGATCTCGCCTGAACTTTCTATTTTTGCTCGTCCGATTGAATCGTTCCCCCCCCCCCTGCGAAGATTTTTTCGGATTGAAAAGCGGCGTCGGTTGGAGAATTTGCGTGGTATATGCTCCTTTGATGATTAATGATGAAATTGCGCCGTTACATAGGGCATGATCTGACTTAGCAGCGCTTCGCCGCCATTCGCCTGCACATAGCGAAAAAATCTATCTTCCGTTGGTTATTCAATCCCTGCTCGTCCGGTTGAATCGTGCTGCGACAGGATTTGTTCGGATCGGAAAGCACCGTCGGTTGGGGAATTTGAGTGGCAGACGACCAGACTCAAGGAACCAGCGGTAATGGACAACCGATTCGTTATTTTGCGTCGCTTCTCGTGTAGTATACCGCACGCCTGCTGCCATGCTTGACGAGCACGCCTTCTTCAATCAGCCTTTTGACGGCGTTTTCCGCGGAGGACTTGCCGATGGTGCTTTCGCACTGCCCGGCAATTCGGGCGGACCTCCGGAGAAACAATTGCGGCAGGGACCATCCGGAAGCCCTCCTCGACGAATCAGAGGTTCCATGCTATACTGAATGTGAAGACAGCAAATGGGGGTGTTCAAAGCATGATCAGGATACTTTTCCTCTGCCATGGAAACATTTGCAGAAGCCCGATGGCCGAGTTCGTTATGAAGAATCTGGTGAAGAAAGCCGGGCTGGAGCAGAGATTTCAGATCGAATCGGCAGCGACAAGCACCGAGGAGATCGGCAATCCGGTGTATCCGCCGGCTCGCCGCAAGCTGTCCGAGCATGGCATCGACTGCTCCGGCAAGAGAGCCCACCAGCTGCTGAAAAGCGACTACGAGAAATACGACCTCCTGATTGGCATGGATCATGCCAACCTGCGAAATATGCAGCGCATCTGCGGCGGCGATCCTGACGGCAAGATGCATCTTCTGATGGATTTTACCAATCGCCCCGGCGAGGTAGCCGATCCGTGGTACACCGGCGATTTCGATACGACCTGGCGGGATGTAGAGGAAGGATGCCAGGGACTTCTTCAGAAAATTATCCATAAGCAGGCGTAAGTGCGAGGATAAACAGGTTGTGAGGAAAACCGGGAGCGGCATGCTACGGAATTCCAACCGGGGTGACTTTACCAGCTTGATGAACATTGCCAGGCCTAAGGACAGTGCTCCTACGATACATCATGCAAAACTGGCCTCACAACCGGAATACGACTGAGTCCAGGTGCTTGGGATTCCCTTTACAACCCGGAATATAACCGTGTCGAATAAAAGGCAAGCCGGTCTGCACGGCTTTGTGATGACGCCTCGAAAGTGGGGGAGGCAACTGGCACTTTCGGCATCGCCTCCAAGGTCGGTCGATACGGCGGCACCTATGCTCTGATGTTTCCGCGCGAAACAATCATTTTTGAAGGAAGCCGTAGCTCCCATATGATTCGTTTTAGCCGCCGCATTGGGCCTCAACATAAGGCCGCCCACGCCTGAAAGCAATCCCGGCGTGGGCGGCTCTTTACCTGTCGATTGTCAACGTTTGCCCTTCAGTTATTCTTGCTCCAGCTTGGCATCCACCAGGCGTTCATACTCGTCTACCATCTCGCTGAAGAAATCCAGCGCACGCTGATAGGTTTCCTCGTCCAGCGGATCGACACCCGCGATGGCAAGCAGTTCCTCCGGAGACCCCGACGCCCCCCAGCTTCAGGAAAGCAAGGTAATCTTCCACGGCGCGCTCTTCGCCGCTGGTGATCCGCTCGCAGATGGACGCGGCATAGGCGACGGAAGTTGCATATTGATAGACATAATAATTGTAGTAGAAATGCGGGATGGAAGCCCATCCGTAACGGCTGTCCGGGAAAGACTCAATCGTGTCGCCGCGACACTCCTGATAAAGCTCCGTCCACAGGTCGCTAAGCGCCTCGGCATCCAGAGCTCCGCCGCTTTCAACCGTCTGGTACATGGCGTCCTCAAATTCAGCATATAGCGCCTGCAAGAAGAAGGTGCCTGAAAACATAGATAACATGTTCTCCAAATAGAACATCCGTTCATCCTCTGTGGCGGCATGCTCCATCATATAGCTGTAATAGAGCAGTTCATTGGTCGTAGAGGCCACTTCCTGCGTAAAGATGATGGGCTCCGCATAGATCGATTCCTGATTATCCTTGGAATAGCTGCTGTAAATAGCATGACCCAGCTCATGCGCAATGGTGCTGACATCCGAAGAATATCCCAGATAGTTGAGCTGCACAAACGGCAGGAATTCTTTTCCCATGGAGAATGAAAACGCGCCCGTCAACTTTGTATCCGTTGGATATACATCCACATGACCGCTGTTGATGATTCGGTCGTAGTAACTTATATACTCCTCGCCAAGAACGGAAAGAGCCTCGCGCACCTCTTCGACTGCGTCCTCATAGGAGGTTTCCTCCACGGTGTAATCGGAAACGTAGGCAGCGATATCGAAGGGATACTGTTTCTCCAGCTTCAGGCCGCGTTTGTGCGTGTTGAGATAGCGCTGATAATCCGCCGCGCCCTCATGCGCCGCCTCGATCATCAAATCGTAAACTTCGGGATCAACGTCCGACGCATCCAGTGCCGCCTCGCGACTGCTGTCATAGTTGCCGATCTGCGCGTAAGCCCAATTTTCCGCCACGGTCATTTCCAGCAAAGCGGCAAATGTATTGACAAAGGGCACCTGCTTTTCCAGCTTCGTCTGATTGCACAGCGCCTTGAAATCCCGGTCATATTCGTCACTGTAAATGATTTGATTGTAAAGCTCGTCGGTTAACGCTACTTCCGTCCCGTCAGGCATGGTGATCATGGGGTCTGGCACTTCAATGCTATCCAGAATATTAAACACATTTTCCGCCCGTCCCATCGCAGGGCTGAGAATTGCCAAAACCGTATTCGTTTCCTCGCTCAGAGGTTCATATTCGGGGTCCACGATACTCCGAAATGCGTAGGTAAATGGTTCAAGCAATGGATCGGCAAAGAACTCCTGGCGCGTTTCCAGCGGCAAGGAATAGAGTTCCGACTGCAAAACCGCCGCATAGCGCGCTTCCTCGCTCTGCAGGGCGGTTATCTTCGCCAGCAGCGCGCTGAAAGTCGAGTCGGCAGGATTGAGCGTATATCCCAAATATGCGTACAGATAGAGCCGCGTCTCCAACCGCGTCAGCTCGCCCATGTAATGTAATGATACGTTATAATATTATATATCAATCTATGATGAGGTGATTCAAATGAAACAGGAACATCGGAACCAATTTACTTCTGCTATGCTGGCAATCAGGGAAAGAGATATTCAACGGGTTTTTCTATCTGCTTGTGGCGGTTCACTTGCGATTATGATGCCTGTGAAATACATCCTTGATAGAGAATGTCGTCTACCGGTTCAGATGTACAACGCCCGAGAGCTAGCATGTCTGGAGAGCCGGATGCTGGATGAACACAGCCTGTTCATTTCCTGCTCCCATCAGGGGCAAACGCCTGAAACGCTCGAAATGACCCAAAAGGCGAGGGAAGCGGGTGCGTTGGTGGTGTGTTTGTCCAACACGGTGGATTCGCCGCTGTGGAAGTTGGCAGAGTATCCTATTCATTATGATTGGGGTTTCTCGGAGGATACGGATGTTTCGGATACGAATTATGGCGTGCTACTCCGGCTGGCTTTTTCTCTAGTGCGCATGACAGGAGACGAGGAACAGAGAGAAAAATTCGGACGAGCTATCGAACGTTTGGATGCACTAACCCCGGTGCTTACCAAAAGTCGCGCGCTCTATTACGATCATGCCATCGATTTTGGAAAAACCAACCGGCGTCAAAAGGTGATTTACACACTGGGAAGTGGTATCTGCTATGCAGCGGCATATGCCTTTTCTACCTGTCTACTCATGGAGATGCTCTGGATCAACAGCAACCCGATCAATGCGGCGGAATTCTTCCATGGTCCGTTTGAAATTGTAGATGATGATGCAACATTTCTGGCTGTCAAGGGTGTAGGTGCAAGCCGTCTGATTGATGAGCGTGCTATCTCTTTTGCCAATCGCTTTACGCAACGCGTACATGTGATTGACGCTGCAGATTTTGCTTGGGGCGATATTGAAGAGGACCTGCGTGAATACCTGACACCGCCCATTTTGAACGGTGTAATTCGTATGTACGCAGATCAACTGGCTGATTTCACCGGGCATCCGTTGAGCGTACGTCGGTATATGTGGCGAATGGAATACTAAGACGACCATGAAAGGAGGGTTTTTTCAGAATCTTCACAGGAACAGTGCAGAAGAACCATAACGACAAAAAGGAGAGAAAAATGATGAAAAATAAGAAAAAATTACTTTGCCTGATGATGACTGTGATGCTTATTGTAGGCGTGTGCGCTTCTGCCTTGGCCGAGAAGGTGCATATTCGCTGGGTCCATGAGCATTCGGAGCTCAGCGGCTATGGCCAGTGGATCTATGAGTATCTTATTCCTACTTTCAACGCACAGTATGGAGACGAGATTGATTTGGAAGTTGAACTCATCCCAGGTGAGGACAACATGATCGAAAAAATGCGCATGTATCTGGCTACTGACCGTATGCCTGAAGTCACCCCTGAAGGGCAGAGTCTGACCTATGAGTTTGCCAAGGCAGGCGTAGCCGTGGATCTTACACCTTTCTTGGAGAAGGATCCAGAAATCTATGAGGGTATTTCAGATGTAGGTCTGGCAAAAAATACAATTGACGGTAAGATCGTCGGCCTGCCAATCCAGATGACCTATTTCCCAATGTTCTACAATGTAGAGTTATTTGAAAAGGCCGGTATTTCTCAGGAAGAGCTACCTTTTGAAACATGGGATGATTTTTATGCTGCGTTAGATAAACTGGTTGCCAGCGGCATTAAGTATCCGCTCGCCATGGAGACAGGCGACAACGCTTGGTGTACTGCTATGTTTTTTAGTGCATTGATTGGTTCTTCCTCTGAGGAGGGCGCGGCCTTCATGCGTACCATGTACCCCACAGACTACAATCAGCCTTTTATTGCAGACGCTTTTGCCGAAGTGACTAACATGCTCAAGAAATATGTGGATCCCGACGGTATTGGTGCCATCTATGCAAAGACTTTTACACGCTTTGCCAATGAGGAAAGCGCTATTATGATTAACGGCTCCTGGTTGCTGGGCGACATGGTCGCTTCCGATGAAACGGATGAAGCGTTCCGGGAAAAAATCAAGGCAACCAGCTTACCGGGAAATACCGTCATGAAGTCTGCCAAGTACGGCAGTTGTATCGTCAGCGAAGATCCTGCCAAACAGGAAGCCGCCTACAAGCTGCTGCGTACCATGGCGACTGAAGAGGCACAGTACCAGTACATGCTATATTGCGGTGTGCTTCCGGACAATAGTAATGTCAAGTTTGATGAAAAGGTCGAGGCACTGTATCCGCAGCTGGTGGAAATCTATAACACAATGAGCAAGCGCGAGGGCTTTGAAGCTTATAGCCGTGTCTGGCTTCCTGCACCGCAAGACGAACTGCCCAGCCTATTTACCGCGCTGTATTATGACATGATTACACCGCAGGAAGCCTGTGAGCGTCTTACGGAAGCAGCAGCTCGCTAAGATTGTTCACAACAAACTATTTTGTCCGGCTCCGCAATATAGCGGAGCCGGACATTGAAAGGCTGATGCTTCTATGCAACGAAAACGGAAATGGTGGTTTGCTGCCATGCTTACGCCGACGCTACTGGTGTTTGCATTGGTTTTTGCTTATCCAACATGGGTGGTCATTGCATCTTCTTTCACGGATTGGAGGTTGATCGGTGAAAGAACCTATATCGGATGGGAAAACTATCGTAATATTTTTACGAAGGACCGAGATTTCGTTACGGCGCTGACCAACACAGTCAAATGGGTTATTCTGGAAGGAACAGTGCATGTAAGTCTTGGCGTGATAATGGCGCTTATCATTTACAAGCGGCCCAAAGGCTGGAAGTTGCTACGGACGGCGTACTATATGCCAAATGTGGTAGCCACATCGGCTATGGCGATGCTCTTTACGAATATCTATTCGCCAAACTATGGTATACTAAATGGCATTATCCGAATGGTGACCGGAAATCCGAACTTTAGCCAAAACTGGCTCAATGATCCGAAAACCGCCTTTCTGTCCGTAACTCTGTGCTGGATCATGTATGCAGGGCTGGTTATGATTATTGTTTACACGGACATTATGTCCATTGATAATTCCGTTTTGGAGGCGGCCAGAATCGATGGTGCGTCGCAGGGACAAATCGATCGGTTGGTGGTTCTTCCTCTGGTGCGCAATTCCATCGTCACCTGTGTCATCATCGCTTCCACATCCAAGCTTAAAGAATTTGAAATGATTTATCTGACCACTAAAGGAGGACCATTGAACTTGACGACCAATCTTCCGCTGTTGGTATACAAGTATGCAATGGTATCCGGCAATTATGGATATGCCAACACCTATGGTACGCTGTTGATTCTGCTGGGACTGATGATTGTAGTGATACAATCGGTGGTACTGAAACTCGGGAGTGATGACAGATGATGGATATGCATATCAGACGGGTGGGATTTCTGATAATTAAAACGTTGTTTTTGGCCATGATATTGATTTTCACCATCGTACCATTTGTCTGGGTAATACTTTCCTCCTTCAAGACCAATGATGAGATCCTGATATCCTCGTTGAGCCTTCCAAGCAAATGGACGTTGGACGGTTACAAGCGTGCCTTTGAAATGGCGCCAATTCCGACTTTCTTTCGAAACAGCGTGATCGTTTCTCTAAGCACCACAGTGCTAGCAATCGCGTTTTTCAGTATGGCTGCCTATGTGCTGGCTCGTATGCGGGGACGGTTTGTCAGAGTGATAGTGGCAGTACTGTCGATGTCACTGTATATTCCAGTATCGGCGCTAGTACAGCCTGTTTTCCTGCTTGTAGAGGGATTAGGCATGTACAATCATCCCAGTGGCTTAATTCTTGTCAACATAGCCATGAATCTAGCGATATCGGTGTTTATCCTTCGTGCAACCTTTCTGGCCATTCCTATAGAAATTGAGGAGTCGGCTTATATAGATGGCGCAAGCGTCATCCGCACATTTTTCTCTATCGTGTTACCAACAGCCAAAAGTGGTCAGGTGACGGTAGGAATTCTTTGCTTCATTAACAGTTGGAATCAGTTCATGTTCCCGCTGGTTCTAACCTCACAGGAAGAAAGCTTTACTCTTCCTTTGGCGTTGAACTATTTCACCGCAGCCTTCCGCTTTGATTATCCAGCCTTGTTTGCAGCGCTTACGATAACAGTACTGCCAACCATTATTATATTCTTTTTGATGAGTGATCGGATTATTGCAGGTATGGCAGGTGGAGCCATCAAGGGTTGAGGTATGTTTGTTGCAAAGGAATATCGATTGTTATATAATACAAAAAACGGGATAAACATCCAATGAAGGAAGGGCAATCATGGAAAAACTCGACGGACAGGGCTCGACTCCTCTGTATTATCAGCTGTATTTGATTTTGCGCGATAAAATTGCGTCTGGCGAGTATGCTCCCGGCACGCGCATTCCCACTGAAAATGAGCTAATCAGAACCTATGGGGTTAGTCGGATTACAGTGCGCAACGCCATCAATCAACTGGCCAATGAAAGGATGCTGGTGAAAACTGCAGGTAAGGGGACTTTTGTTTCTATGCCCAAAATTGAACGCAGTATGGACGGTTCACGGGTATGGGGATTCAGCGAATCCGTGAAGCGTGACGGCGCAACTCCATCAGCCAAGCTTATCAGCGTTTCTTATGGTCAGGCTACAGAGGAAGAGGCAGTTTTTTTTGGCGTAACCAAAGGAAGTCCCTTGATCTATCTCAAACGACTTCGCCTGATTAATGGAATTCCGGCACTTATCGAGTTAAACACGCTTCCTTCGCATTACAGCGTACTTTTGTCAGAGAATTTGGAACAGTCGCTTTATGAGCTGATGAGAACACGATTAAATGTACGACCCGCAAAGGGAAAGAAAACATTTGAGATTGCCTACGCCACCAACGAGGAGGCCGTATATTTAGAATGTAGCCCTGGTTCCCCTGTAATGCTGAGCTATGAAACCTGCATTGATTCAGAGGGAATGCCCTGTCATATGTGCAAGCAAATCATTCATGGCAAGCGGTTTCGATATGTTTTGTTTACCTGATGGATGGGAGGATGATAAGTGATATGAAACTGATATGTATCGGGGATAACGTCGTAGATTGTTATCTTGATGAGGGTGTATGTTACCCAGGCGGAGATGCTGTGAACGTGGCGGTTCACGCCAAGCGTTGCGGTGCTGAAAAGGTTACTTATATGGGTGTGTTTGGAAACGACGCCGAGGCAGAGCATCTGATTGCATGTATGCAGCACGAGGGCGTAGAGGTGAATCTTTCACGGAGGATGTATGCAGCGTCTAGTCATCCCGGCGTGAAGCTAAACGCGACGCATGACCGGATGTTTGTAGGAGGGCCACGAGATACGGTGCAGCAGCTTGTACGTATGGAGCTGACGCAAATGGAACTGAATCAACTGGCGGATTATGATCTTTGCCATACCACCTGCTATTCAATGCTGGAACATGAAATCAAAGTGCTCTCAGACCGTCTTCCCTTGTCCTTTGACTTTTCAACCTATACCAATGATGCATATATCGATCAAATCGCGCCACATGTGGATTATGCGTTTTTTTCCGGAGCAGAGTTAAGTGAGTCACAGGAAACTGCCCTCGTTCAGCGATGTGAACTTTTGGGCGTGAAGCTGGTTGTGGTAACGCGGGGAGAGGCGGGCGCGTCTGCCTATCATAAGGGCCAGCAATTCCGTTGCCTAGCCAAGCCTGTGGTAGCTGTGGATACCATGGGAGCTGGTGACAGCTTTATTGCGGCATTTCTGACGTCATGGTTCCAGACGAAGTCACCTGAAATGGCGCTTCGCCATGCCGTCGAATATGCTGCACACAACTGTCTGGAAAAGGGAGCTTTTGGTTATCCAATGATACTTCCCCAAACCTATGCACACCGCGTGGATCCTATGAGGGAGAGAAAGTGAGGCAAAAACGATGAGCTTGGAAAATCTATATCAGAGGAAAAATGCAATATCACGTGTTCTCACGGCGGAAAATTTTCGAGGTGAGAAGGGGAGCGCTTGCATGGCGACGCCGGAAACAACTCTGCATCCTGATTCGGCGTATGCTGCGCGAGAACTGGGCGTAAAATGGAAAATGAGTCCTTGCATAGTGCTAGACGCAGGAGCGACGATCAAGCTCATGGATCATGATGGTCCGGGTGTAATTCGGCATATGTGGTTCACCATGCGTTCAGGTGAATTCTTTCGCAACATCATCCTGCGTATCTATTGGGACGGAGAAGAAACGCCCTCTGTAGAATGCCCTATCGGCGATTTTTTCTGCAATTCGTGGAATACACAGCAGCTGATTTATGCACAGCCTATCAACTGTAATCCCTACGGTGGATTCAATTGTTTTTTTCCCATGCCCTTCCGCAGTCATGCGTGCATCACCGTCACCAATGAATCCACCAAGCCAGAGCCTGCCTTCTTCTATACCATTGATTACTCGCTTGAAGAGGTAGCAGAAGATGCGCTGTATTTTCATGCACAATGGCGCAGACAGAATCCGGTTCCACTGGGCAAAAACTATATTGTTTTGGATGGTGTTAAAGGATATGGCCATTACGTAGGGATGTTTCTGGCCTACCAGCAGAATAATGGTGGTTGGTTCGGCGAGGGGGAAATTCATATGTACATTGACGGGGATACGGAATATCCCACAATTGCCTATACAGGAACAGAAGATTATTTTGGGGGTGCTTGGGGCTTTGGGAAAAACCATCTGAGCGAGAGCTTTTCTGCACCGTATTTCGGCTATCAGCTCGTGCCTCCACCGGGACTGACAGATACGCCGGCGCTGCACCGCATTCCCGGTGCTCGATTTACGCTGTACCGCTTCTGTGTGAACGATCCGGTATTCTTTTCTAAAGATCTGCGCATTGAATTGCAACTGCTTGGATGGCGTTCGGATCAAAGGCTTTTGCAACTGCAGGATGACGTGGCTTCGGTCGTGTACTGGTATCAAGGAGAGCCACATGGTGCGTTCCCGGTTCTGCCTGGCAAAAATGAACGTGAAATCGTCTGAACTGGTAGTTTTTTATCAGGCAATAAATCTAGAGGCATCTGCGAGGGTATCAAACAACGTGTTGATAAGATTTGCACTGAAGTAGTCAATCGTTAGTAGACACAAAATATGTTAAGCCACCCGTTCTGTTCTAAACAGGACCGGTGGTTTTCCGTTCAGCTTACGAACAGGGGGTTCGTTGTTGAAATAGTAGATAGCACGTTCAACGGTTGATAAGGTAAGATAAGGGACCTGTTGACAAAAAAGGAATCGGAGCAGCAAGTGGATGCTTTCAGCTCCGATTTTCAGCGTATGAGAGGTCAAAAGGATATCTGTGTAAAGCGTACTATACAAATATGCAGCATATTTAGAATGAACGGGAGTAAAGCATAAAACATCGGAGGAACAACCGCATTCATTATAGCAGTAAACAATCTTCTTAAAATAAGGACGAATATTGGAAATGAGAGTATCCCCAATATGGCATGCTGTTGTTTGCGGCGCTGTTGGTAAAGTTGAAGCTTCTGCAGCACCGGATTTACCTGGAAGCATATTCACCGTCGAAAAATATGTATTAGCTTCCAGCTTTGAAACAGCTACTTTTTCTTTGGAATAGGTGCATATATCCGACAAAATCCCCTGCTTTTTTGCTATGTCAACATCTCCAAAACACTTCTGGTATATCGCCTCTGCCTGCTTCTCCAAATTCTCGTTGATCTTGTTGTTCAGTTCGATTTTGTCGTCGAGGGAGCGTAGGATGCCGATTGTTTTTTTCTGAATAGAAAGGTTCGGCAGCTCAACTTCAATTTGTTGAAAGGTTGTCGAGGGTGTTTTCGGTAAAATAGAAATCGAGCAAAAGGGCGCCAAAATGTGAGCACCCCAA
>OHAV01000274.1_pt1 | contig 24574 bp, 19 predicted proteins | sample 1577271 | NCBI WGS metagenome assembly OHAV01 (sample SAMEA3879537, study PRJEB24766) | human gut metagenome | biome: human-associated habitat; feature: feces | place: USA | collected 1985/1987 | reverse complement strand
CCCTGTCTCTACTGGAGCCTACGGGATTTCACTTCTTTTCGGACGGTCTGACCAAAAATTTGTCTGAAGATTATAATCTTCAGACTTTTTTGTTGTTTTGTTTTGCTAGATTTTTTCTTCGAAATCCATCGTTACCTGATCAAACCAGGATTTCAGCGGACAAGTCCCCTTTCGGCTGCTATCGGGGGACAACTGATAGAAGTGGATTTATGGAATTGCGTGTCTGGTTTTGGGGAGCTTTTTCGGTCAGGGATGTTCATTGAAGGAAGCGGGTGGAAATGAGCGGGCGGGACGGGAAAAAAGGTGCACTTGTCCTGAAGGTACATGACAGGTCAGCCTTTACTCGTCTTCATCAAAAAAGTATTCTTCCGGCATTTCCACATGCAGCTTTGCCCCTTCATCCACAAGCACCGCCGCTTCATCCAACAGGCTTTCCAAAAGGTACGTCATTCCGAGCGGCGATAAAAGCCACGATCTTTCCTATGAGGAATTGATCTTCCCGAGGACCATGGTCACCTTTTTGTCATTGCGTTTGGGAAACTTTGTGCCATCCGGAATTGATTGCTCCGTCGCAGCGCTCAAATCCGTATACAGAATGACTCACTAGGCCAAACCCTTTTCTATGGCTTCCATCTGAGTTTTCCTTTTTTCATCAGAACAAACCATCCTAACAACAAAATTTACATCATGTTCGCATTTTGAAAAAATGTACTTTTTGGTTTCATCAGTGATTCCATTGACTTCGTGAACTTGTCGCACGATCATGTTTTTAATGTACATATTACTGGAATCTATAAGTTTTTTTAGCTGATTATTAACAATCCCATGATTCACAGGGTTGTGCGCCATTGAAAAAAGAATACGTGCAGCGTTCCGCCTAATATCTAAATATTCCGAATGAAGCCATTGCAGAACATACTGAAGTGTGATTACCTCCACTCTACTTGGCAATGTAATTGTATCTGTCGTTTCCAAGTACTCAGCAATTAAACGAGTCACTGCAATTGTTGTGGCAACATTCACTTCAACATATGGCAGCAACTCCAGAATGTCGCTATACACATCTTTCCCCATTGCGGCATACAGAAACTGTAATCCAATTTTTAAGGAAATACTATTAATATTGGAGGAAAAGATAACATAATCTAAAGCATCAATCTCTTCCCTCTGGTCAAAAATTTTCTGGTATATGCTTTGATTTCGCGTGTAATCTTCTGGGAATTTTATTATGATACAAATAAGAAGAGATATGGCATCAAGCTTTGTTGATATACTTTCTTTGGAAATGAGAAGCGTATCTGCTACTACCGATATAAGCTCATCTATAGTTTCAGAACCATATTCAATCTCTTGTTTTACCAAAATAGCTCGTACAGTTGCAATCTCGCGTGTAGCATACCCCACGAATTTCCCATCTTTCCCCTGCTCTTCATTTCGCTTTCTGATACTCTCTATATATCCCTGTATAAACACAGGAAGCTCTTGGTCTTCATCTTTTATGGTTTCAAATTTGTATGTGCTATTATAATAGCTTGGAAAGTACTCTTCAACCTTTTGGTCCAGGTCCTCTGTTAATGCACAGTTTTGCTTTCTAAGAACATGCAAAAAGTTGGGAGCATACTGAATTTGCTCTCGTTCTTTCTCATTATCCAAAACATTGTAAATTTGCTTAATTAAAGCTTGTGCCGCTTCATCACTCATCTTTCGCAAATCCATAAACTGAGCCATGAATTTGAACATATCAATATACCAACGAATATATTGCTGTTTAATAAATTTGCAGCAAATACTGCTTAAAGAATCTTGAGGTACCCGATAAGCGACTCCCGAAAGGCACTTAAATATATTCTGACCTATAGATACAACACTATCAGGACGACTTAACCAAGATCGAATTTCGCCAATGATATACTCTTCATTTTTGGCAAAGCATGTATCATCCAAAAAATATCCAACTGCACCAAAAGCCAACAATTGACTACTTAACCTTTTATATTTTATTGGATGGTTCAGGCAAAAATCCATAATCGAGGATGCCTCGTCACAGGTCAAGTTATTGAGTACTTCAGGATAAGAATTTTGGATCCCTTTAATTTCTTTTTCGTTTCCATCAAAAATTGCAAGTTTGTACAAATTGAGGCGAAGATTCCAATCGCCATATTTAGAACTCAAATAAAACACAAACTCTTTAATTCTCTTATAGATCAACAAAACATGAGTCAAAGAACCATTGTACATGGATACTATAAGTGAACTTGCCAGTATTTCACCATATTCATTCAGATTGTTGCCTAATGTAACTGTATAGGGAGATTCGGTTTTCTTTTTATATAAGCCTTCTATACATTTTTCGTATAATGATTCGTGGAGACGATCAAGAATAGGATAATAGAGTTCTTCGCTACTTTCGGTCAATTCCTTCTGCGCAGGTGTATCAAAAAACTCATTTTTAACAGTACAACGAGTCCAATGTTGATTCCGTAAATCTATCAATATATCTTTAACAACCCATGTAGGTTGAACTGTTTCTTTCGCAAGATTTAACGCCTTTTCAAGATGTTCTACACATTTTTCAATATTCCCTGCGAAATAAGACTGGATCGCCTGCCAACGTACTTGAACAATTTGATAATATTCATCATCTTGCTGTGCTTTCAATATATCCAGATACATTGCCACATTGAAATATTTAATGGACTTACCTTCAAATAATATTGGAAGAAATTGGAGCCCCCATTCATCAAATTCGCTTGTCTTTTCTATTTCATGAGGGAATTTTCCACAAGAATACCCAAGGACAAACTTTAATAGATAGTCTCTGCATTTATCTACATTTTTTATTGTAGCCTTCGGAATGGTTGGCAGTCGATATTTTTCTGTTCCTGTAATTTCTATTTCTTGGTTATCATCAGCCCCTGTTTCTTTTAAAACAATTCTTCCGGTGCAATAATAATGATATACTGCAATAATATCGTCAATTAATGCCCGTGCACCATCTTGACTTAACTCGTTAAAACTGTGAACAGTTTTGCTCTTAGAAAAATGCGCTCCCGTCAATTTTTGCTGTAGTGCAGTTTTTTCCTTTTTAGTTTCATCGCAAAAATAGTATAAGGCTTTTATATTATATTTCTCAACAGTATCAATTTCATTTTGCACTCCTGGATTGATTCCATCAGCATTATCAATCAGAAAAATGCAAATATCGCTATCTTTCAACGCCAATGTGTAGTGCGTACCTGCAGGTAGTGTAGATGCGCCCGTTCCTTCAAATGTATATACATCAGCTAATTGCGTCCGCTCAATTGCATCTTTTAGTTCGGCTCGGACTTTATCATATTTTTCCACGCCGCAAATCGAACTAATAAAAACTTTGATTTTTCGACCCGGAGAAACCATTAAGGAATCCGCATTCTCCGCGTTTTCTGTATATTCCCACGAAAGCCCACCAATAGGTGTGCTTATTCCAGTTAGTCTTACACCCATTTTGCACCTTCTAAGCAACTATCATCATCAATTACTATTGCCCATGCGACAAAACAATCGTTGAACAGATTATTCCTGTGCGCCCTTTTTCAGATTGCAATCTCGGCAAAGCATTTGACAGTTGTCTGGCGTTGTTTTTCCGCCTTTGCTCCACGGCGTTATATCTGATTCATCCAGCAAGGCCAGACATTCAGGCGAACGGAAATCGCCATCGCCCTCCAGCTCTACCAACTCATTTTCGCCGGTTCTGAACAGCTCTGCCACATCCAGCATATCTTTATCCAAGGCAATCTGCTTGAGCGCTTTGCGTCCTTCTCTTGTCATTGCGATTGTCAGATTCACCATGTTTCTTTCGGCCATAATTATTAACCTCTTAAGCACATTTAGTTGCGTACTTGGCTTATAGTGTACCAGATAATGGGATATTAATCAACAACTTATACCGGTTCAAGTTCTGCTTTATGTGTAGGTTTGCTAAGCATTTTGGACAGGGAAAAAAGTAATCATTGAAAACATCCCGCTGGAAAGGTCGCATAGGACGGAAAATAGAAACTTCGCGTATCATTGAAGCGCTTCAATCCTTATGATGACAACTTTCCGCCTTTACTATATGTGCCAGGATATATAGGGACAAATGAACTCGTGGTGAATACCCATTTCTCTGGTCTTGGCTCCAAAGAGGTTTTTGAGGTCACATTGGCTGCCCGGAAAGCAGTAGTAAACGCAAATCCAAGAGCGGTGCGAAGCACCATGTATTTTATTTCTGCTGATGGCTACCGGGGGACGCGGACAGAAAGTTGGATTGAATACACGCAGAGAGGAGATTGAGGAATGTATTCAGCCAACAATATTGCAAAGCTCTTGAGCTTATGAAGAAACGCAATCAGTGACCAAAGTCATAACGATATTGGGATATCCGGCGCGGCGGATTCTGCCATAGAAAAAAGGTGGGCCTATCGAGGCTATAATACAGAGAATCATCCCCAGCGCCCTCCACTGGCGCAAAAACTTCACATACTTCATCGTTGCTTTGAGCAGGGAGAAGATATACCATCAGTATCAAATTTAAAGTATAGAGGGTCAGTCTTCACTCATCTTCATCAAAAAAGTATTCTTCTGGCGCATCCACATGCAACTTTGCCCCTTCATCCACAAGCACCGCCGCTTCATCCAACAGGTTTTCCAGAAGGTACTCATCCCCATCGCCCAGCGCATACCGTGTTGAAGGAAGGGTATCGCTGCCGATTTGCGGGTCATAGACACTCCCGCCGCTTACAATCTCTGCCTCTGTATCTTCGATGGAGAACGAAACAAAACTGGTGCCATTCTCGTTGCTGATGCCAAAGCCAAACTCATGCCATTCCACATGTTTGCCCTGTAAAATTGCATATAGGCTTTGCTGTATCGCCTCGGAGAATTCTTTTATTAGCGGGTTGGGGAATCGCTCAAGATAGGAAGCAAATATCGTTTTCAATGAAGATGCCATGATTTCAATTTCATATCCTTTTTCTTCGTCATCAATAAGAACAGGCCAGTCCTTCGCCATTTATATCCTCTCCTCGTGCATCATGTTTTTTAACAAAGCATTGAATCATTGTCACTTTTTAAAGTTGATAGCTTATCGCACCTCCCTTGAATTCGTAATTCTGATTATCGTTCTGAGCAATGAAGGTTGGAGATTTCATTTAAAGTCGGGCAGTCCCTCCATTTGAACACTATTTAGTCTCAAAGATTACCCCCCAACTACGATGCTTCTACTTCGTTTGACAAATATGCCCTTACCCTATACCAAAGAAGCGCTCGAAAAATCCTTTTAGCTTGTCAATCACGCCTTGCTTCTTTTCGGCGCGGTTTCCTCCGCCAAAGCGGGACATTGGAGGCAGGAGCTTGTCAATGACAGTACCGGTGGTTTTCACGGTGCCGTCACGGAAAGACGCTTCCATGAACTTTCTTGTTTCTTCATCCTTCAATTTTTCCTCTTTGATGATAGCGGAAAGCTGCCGTTCCTTTTCCTCGGCGACAAAGGCCCTCCATTCCAGCATCACATCATCTACCTCATTGATACCCGCAATAAAGTTTTCAATAAGCGCTTTTTTACTGCGTAGCTCTGGGCTGGCGTCCACTGCCTTGCGGATGGTAATCAGGATTTCCTGGTCGTGGCAGTGAGAATCGTGATACTTCTTGACCAGCATCAGGATATAGTCAATATTGATTTCAATTTGTTTGATCAATTCGATTTCAAAGACGATATCATCGGTGATATCCTCTTTTTCTCCGGTGGGCTTGCGGTTTTTCCATTCATCGCGAATGTCTTGATACCTGCCGAGATAATCCTGCAAGTCTCGTTCCGAAAGAATCTCATTTCCTGCGAACTCATCAAAAGAGGTCAGCAGGTTGCGCATACGCAGGATGGCGCCAAACAGAATCACGAATTCCCGCTGCTTTTGTTCGCCGGTAATGCGTTCCTCCGCGAGGGGAAATTTTGTGGTCAGTTCTTCTATCATATCGGCGTAGCCGGGATGGTATTTTCCTTCGTCATCCTTGTAGCCGTAATAATAATCCTTATAGCCGCGCATCAATACAATGCCGCCCGCATTTTTATCACCAAAGAGGGCAATGGCTTCATCTGTGCGCTTTTGCAGGCTGCGGAAGCAGACAATGTTACCGAAGGTCTTGATGGAATTCAAGATGCGGTTTGTGCGGGAAAAAGCCTGAATCAACCCGTGCATTTTCAGGTTTTTGTCCACCCACAGCGTGTTGAGCGTGGTGGCGTCAAAGCCTGTCAGAAACATATTTACCACAATGAGAAGATCCAGATCTCTGTTCTTCATCCGCAGGGACACATCTTTGTAGTAGTTCTGGAAGTTGTCCCCGTCGGTGGAATAATTGGTGCGAAACATCTCGTTGTAGTCAGAAATGGCAGATTCCAGAAAATCACGGGAGCTCTTGTCAAGGGCGGAGGTGTCCTCCGGGTTTTCCTCACCCAGAATACCGTCCGCTTCCGCTTCGTTTGCGCCATAGCTGTAGATCAGTGCGACCTTGAGGCGGCGTTGCGGCGCTTCCGCCATCTGGCGCTTGAATTCAGCATAGTACAGTTTTGCCGCCTCCACAGAGGAAACCGCAAAAATGGCATTAAAGCCGCTGAGCCGCTGCTTTTGCTTGATCTCTTCAATGGCAGCCCTGCCGCTGGCGGATGCCACTTCGGCAATGTTTTGCAGCACGCTAAAGGTATAGGTTTTGCTTCCGCGATAGGTTTTCTGGTCGAAGTGAGTCAAAATATAATCGGTCACCAGCCGGATACGCTCCGGCGCTAAAAACGCCCGTTCCCGGTCAATATCCCAAACCTCTTTGTCATCAATGTCTGGCTCCATGTCCATCGTTTTCGTATAGTCCACCCGGAACGGGAGCACATTTCGGTCATTGATGGCATCCACAATGGTGTAGGTGTGCAGTTGATCGCCAAAAGCCTGCGCCGTGGTCCGCAGGTTTGGATTTTTGCTTGCTCCCGCGTTAGCCGCAAAAATGGGTGTCCCGGTGAAACCGAACAGATGATATTTGCGGAAGTATTTTGTAATGGCAAGGTGCATGTCGCCAAACTGGCTGCGATGGCATTCATCAAAGATAATCACCACATGCTTGTCGAAAACGGCATGCCCGGCGTTCTTTTTGATAAAGGTAGAGAGCTTCTGAATGGTGGTGATAATGATCTTTACGCTGTCTGTTTCCAGCTGACGCTTGAGGATGGCAGTTGACGTGTTGCTGTTGGCCGCGCCCTTTTCAAAACGGTCATATTCCTTCATGGTCTGGTAGTCCAGATCTTTGCGGTCCACCACGAATAGCACCTTGTCGATATAGTCCAGCTTTGTAGCGAGCTGTGCTGTCTTAAAGGAAGTCAGCGTTTTGCCGCTGCCCGTGGTGTGCCAGATGTAACCGCCCCCGGCAACCGTACCGAACTTTTTGTAGTTGTTGGCAATCTCGATACGGTTCAGAATGCGCTCGGTGGCAACAATCTGATAGGGGCGCATCACCAGGAGCATATTTTCCGATGTAAACACACAGTAGCGAGTGAGAATGTTCAGCAGGGTATGCTTGCAGAAAAAGGTCTTGGTAAAATCCACAAGGTCGGGAATAATCCGGTTGCCGGCATCTGCCCAAAAGGAGGTAAATTCAAAGCTGTTGCTGGTCTTTTCCTTGCTTGCCTTGTGAGAAGTGGCATCCTTGATATGGTTGAACCGGGTGGTGTTGGAATAATACTTGGTGTTGGTGCCGTTGGAAATTACAAAAATCTGCACATACTCATAAAGGCCCGAGGCAGCCCAGAAGCTGTCCCGCTGATAACGTTCAATCTGATTGAACGCCTCCCGGATGGGTACGCCCCGCCGCTTGAGTTCGATATGGACCATGGGGAAGCCGTTCACAAGCACCGTTACGTCATAGCGGTTGTCATGGGCGGCCCCTTCCTCTTTGGATACAGCGTACTGATTGATGACTTGCAGCCGGTTGTTATGAATATTCTTCTTATCAATCAGCATAATGTTTTTGCTGCTGCCATCATCCCGACACAGTACCTGGACATGGTCCTCCTGGATGAAGCGCGTTTTTTCCACAATACCGTTTTGGGGATTACATAGTACCTCACCGAAAAAACGGCGCCACTCCTCATCGGAAAAACGACAGCTGTTGACGGCCTCCAGCTGATGGCGGAGGTTGTCAATCAGGTCTTTTTCCGTATGAATGGGCAGATACTCATAGCCCAGTTCCTGCAGCAGGCAAATAAACTCCTGCTCCAGCGCTGTTTCGCTTTGGTACGCCTCCGAGCGCTTGGCCTGAGGCTTGTATTCGGTTACGACGGTGCTTTCGCTGCTCTGCGCGACAATGTTGAAATAGCTCATATCATTCACCTAAGACTCTCCAAAACATCATTTGCAGCCCTGAAAAGCTCGATTTGTCCATCCAGCTCTTGAAGAGACTTGAGTCCATGCATCAAATTATTCCGGATGCGATAGATTACCAAGAAACAACCGTAAACCTTATCGTTACCATGTTGCTCCAAAAACTGGCACATGGCCTGCATATCTTCCGGTGATGATGACCTTGCACGTTCTGGATGCAAGGAAGATTTTACATAATCCATTTTGAGCTGCCCAAACAAATAGCTGCGCTGGTTCAACACCTTGGCTAAATTAGCTTGCGTTTCCTTATCCACTTTGAAGCTTAGGGCCTTATTCTTGATGGTTTGGGGATTACAATGATTGTTGCACCAATCTCGTTCAAAACAATTCCATAGAATCGTAAACCTTCCTATCTCGAGAATGGTTTCATCCTTTAACGCCTGTCCTTTTACCTTCATTTTATACTTTCTCCTTAAAGGTAAGCAGCTTGTCTCGATAGTATTCGTATTGCTTTTGACGGGCTGCAATTTCAGCGGGCAGTCCGCTGGTGAGGTCGTTGCAGAGGGCATCAAAGCGGTCGAGAATGGAGACGATGCGGGATTGTTCCTCAAGTGAAGGAATAGGGATTTTAATTTTCTTAAAATCTTTTAGGTTTAAATTATCACGATCGCCCTTTATCATAGTGGCAATTTGCTTTTTACAAGCACTTGAATTAAGATAATGACATAGATATTGAGGCTTTATCTGCTGTAGATTTTTAATACGACTAACTATGGTAGCAAATCCTAAGCTGCCATCTAGATCTTTGCCGATAATAGCAGAAGTACCAACATCACCGGTATGAACTGTAATAACATCACCGACTTTATGTCTTCGACTACTATTTTTATTGGCAAAATCCTCATCTAAATAAGTTCGGTTTTCAAATATAAAGCGGTTTTCTTTAATACAAGAATTAAAAATAAGGAGAACACCAACAGGAACATAATGGCTTGTCATAGTAGTAACTAAACCGATAAAAACATCTGCTATTTCTGGAATTAACACCATTTTTGTGTATCTAAAATTAAACAACTCATCCCGATAATATGCAAATTGTTTCTGCCTTGCGGCAAGCTCTGCGGTAAGCTCTGCGGTAAGCTCTGTGAAATTGTCCAGAATCCGGACAATTTCACGCTGTACCGGTAGCGGAGGAACAGGTATCATTATATCATTTAGTTTATTTGGTGATACTTCAATGACCTTTGTTCCATGGGCAAATTTTGTTTTCTGGCAATAGAACATTGATGTATGCAGATAATAAACCAAATATTTGGGATGCAAGGAATGATGAATAATTGCTGTGTGTCCACTAACTGCAACTTTTTCTTTTCCCAGCCAGGCCAAACACTTGCAAACATCGTCAATGTTCTCACTAGTAATGGCCATAATGATATCGTTAGGTTCAGCAAATCTTTGCTTTTGTGCGACTTCTTCGCTTATATATGATATAGTTTGATCTATAAATAAACCGTAGTGCATATATATTTGACCATAATGGATGCAGGGAACGCCTTTTTCCACGAAGTCTTTTTTCTGGAAACTGCCACCACGCGATATAGTTGCAATGTCTCCGAGTCTTTTGTATTCAATACCGTTCGGACAAAATTGGTTTATTAGTTTCTCAAATCTGCTCATATAATTCTTCACCTTATTTGCCGTATAGACCAGATTTTTGTATCTGTTTCTCTAATTTTTGAAATAGATCATCTGCATTCGCCCAGGTCACAAACTGTATCTGTTTTACATCAAAATGTAGTTTTTCAAATTCATCTGAACGGCATGTATGAATAACCGTTTTTCCTATTCCTTTCGCATAACCAGCCTCATAATAAACGCCCGTATTTTGGTAGGTAAAATCAGCAATCAAAAATTTGCAGCATTGAATTTCTTCAAACATCTTATCATAGATATTTCCGTTATGAGCATCCAAATCGAGAAAATAAGGTACGTTATGGGTTGCTCGAATTGCTTTTTCAGTACCGTAACGGATATCATCTACACAATCGTACTTTGCTTTGTTCATTGGCATAGAGACAAAAACAGAGCCGGAGGATGCCAGTAACGGATTCATTATTGGAGCTGCTTTGTTTCCTGTTGCAATCTGCTGTACTAACGTTAGTTGTTCATCAGTAGCATTCTGAATTAAAAAATCATGTAGTGTTTTTAAATTATCCTCGTGAACCCAAGAACTTGCGCCTTTAAACTCTTTAGAGGGCAATCCGAAATAAGCCAGCACTTCTTCAATGACCCCATATCGTCCAAAATCAAAATAGTGCTTATCTTCCTCAGCCATTTTTCTAAAACATGCATATATTTGCTCTCTATTCATAGTTATCCCTCTATTTCCCCAATAATCTTATCAATCTCTGCCCGCAGCGCCTGCTCCCGTGCCACGATTTCGGCGATCTCCGCATTCAGCTTTACAATGTCGATCTTCTCCCGGGTATCCTCCTGCTCCACATAGGTGGAAACGGAGAGGTTATAGTTGTTCTCATCGTTGCCCACTTCCTCATTGGGCACCAGGCGGGAGAAATAGGCTTCGTTTTCACGTCGGGATACCGCTGAAACGATGCGACGGATATTCTCCGGGGACAAGCGGTTGTTCTTCGTCACCTTTACAAACTCTTTGGAAGCATCCACGAACAGGATGGCGTTGTCCACCTTGCTCTTTTTTAGCAGCATGATGTCCACTGAAATGGTGACATTTAGAAACAGATTGGACGGCAGCTGGATAATCGCGTCAATAAAGTTGTTGTCTACCAGATATTTGCGGATTTTCTGTTCTGCGCCGCCACGGTACATAATACCGGGAAAGCAAACGATGGCCGCCGCGCCGTTATTCGCCAGCCATGAGAGGCTGTGCATAATGAACGCCATGTCTCCCTTGGAGGCAGGCGCCAGCACCCCGGCTGGAGAGAACCGGGGGTCATTGATCAGCAACGGGTTTTTGTCCCCTTCCCACGGTACTGAAAAGGGTGGATTGGATACGATCAGTTCAAAGGGCTGGTCATCCCAATGCTGCGGGGAGATCAGCGTGTCTTCCCGCACGATGCTGAATTTATCAAAGTCGATATTGTGCAGAAACATATTGATGCGACAAAGGTTATAGGTAGTCAAGTCAATCTCCTGGCCGAAAAAGCCCCGCTCAATGTTGTCCTTGCCCAGTACCTTTTCCACCTTCAGCAGCAGAGAACCGGAGCCACAGGCGGGGTCATAGACTTTATTGACCCTTGTTTTGCCAATGGTGCCGAGCCGGGCCAGCAGCTCGGAAACATCTGCCGGGGTGAAATATTGGCCGCCCTTTTTGCCTGCGTTGGCGGCATACATGCTCATCAGGTATTCATAGGCGTCGCCGAACAGGTCGGGATTGATGCCGTCAGCATCGTACAGCGGCATCTGCGCCACGCCATCCAACAACTCGGCCAGTACCTTGTTCCGCTTTGCAACCGTCTCGCCGATGGATTTGCTGTTCACGTCAAAATCATCAAAAAGCCCGGCAAAGTCGTTTTCTGCGTCGCCGCTGGCAGCGCTGCTTTCAATATGGGCAAAGACGCGCTCCAACGTTTCATTCAGATTTTCATCTTTATCCGCCCGAGCGCGAACATTGCAAAACAGCTCGCTGGGCAGGATGAAAAAGCCCTTTTCCTGCACCAGCCCTTCACGGGCAGATTCGGCTTCTTCATCGGACATCTTGGCATAATCAAAGTCCTTATTCCCTGCGGCGCGTTCTCCCTCGTTGACATACGCGGCAAAATTCTCAGAGATATAGCGGTAAAACATCGTTCCGAGCACGTAGGATTTAAAATCCCATTCGGAGACATGCCCCGCATGCACAAGATCCGTTGCAATTTTATAAATGCGGCGGAACAGCTCGTCCCGCTCCTGATTTGCCATTCTATCCGCCATCGTATTTACTCCTTTTCCTTCAGCCATTCCGACTCAATCTCTTCAAAAAAAATGCCTTTCCCTTCGCAAAATACCTTAATTTTCTTCATGGCTGTTATATTGGGTCTGGTTTTTCCGTTTTCCCACCGGTTGATGGTGCCTACGGATACAGCGATTTCTTTTGCAAAATCCTCTTGAGATAAAAGCGCTTTCTTGCGCATGGTTCGCAGCAGTTCATATAATGCCATGATACGATCGTTACCCCCTCAAAAAGTTAACGTTAGTATATCATATAGCTATCATTTTCCTCAATAGCAAAACCGCATTCTTTCCCAAAAGCAGTTGAGTTAACCAAAATATAACGATTCCGTTTTAATAGCAGCCCCTTTTGAGATTTCTGGATGTGGATTAAATCACATAAAGCCATTACACAGGTAGCATAGTTTCCATGGGACAGGGTTTATTGCCGCATTCACTTTTGTAATGACACAGCTGAAGCAGTTCTAGCCATTCCTCTCAGAGGTGATCCGCTTAATCTATGCAAAAAACTTTACTTCTTCACCTGCATCTGTACCAGCTCATCATCCAGGTCAGACATTGTCATCAGCTTATTCACATGCCATTCAAAAGTTCAACCAAAGAATTCCCCGCAGATGCAATCCAACTGCCTGCGAATTTCCGAAAACTCTTGATTTAGATCCAACGTGCGCACAGAGATCCGGTTGCCGCTCATTCGATAGGTTTCATCCGGCACAACGGATTCATCCGTCTTGGCGTACAGCAGCAGGCCCGCCACTTCGTGCTGCGGAACCGATTGTAATTCCACTTCCTTGTTCTTGACATAGGTGAATATCTGATAGAGATTCATAGAATGCAGCGTGTGCGCTCCAAAATGAGTCTGCATCGTATGGGCATAATACTTGGCATCCACAATCAACACACGCCGCCTGTCATGACTTGTCAACGCAATATCGGTCTGCATGACCGGAAGCCTGTCATCCACACCGTCATCCAGCTGCCAATCAATCTGAGCCGCAGAAGCATAAATTTCGGGATGTTCTTTGCGATAATAGTTGAGTATAAATCGTTCATACAGCCGGCACATGCGCTGCTCATCCAGAAAATCCGTCATGCGAAGCGGGCCATTCTCCTGCCGCTGAAGCAGTCCCTTCACAATGAGCCAGCACACGGCAACCAGCATATGGTAGGTCTGGTTGTTCCGATTGTACTGCATATGCCAGTTCACATGATTGAGATCTGCTTCGCCCACGTTGGTAAAAAACATCAGCAGCGTTCGAATGGTCTTTTTGCGCTCTTTGCCGATGTCATGGTGGAGCAATAAAAGCAGTGTGCTTTTGATCAGCCGGTTCATCTCGAAATCGACAGAAAACTCATCGTAGGAGCAAACAAGCTGCCGTTTCAATACTGCTCTCGATTGGATGGACTGCGCCATTTCAATTTGCCCACGCGGACAAGACATGCTTTCCGTCCTGCGCACATAGGCCTGGCCAAGCCCCTGCCGGATTTGATCGGCCACGCCCTTGCAAAGAATCGCCGCGCATAGATCTGCCACGTTTTCAAAATCTTCCGTGGCTAACGAGCGATACCCTTGATTCTGAAGCACCTGAAAGGCATAGGAGAGCATATGATAGACATTCTTAATCGGAATCACTGGAAGATCCCCTCCAGCCGGGCTATCCAGTTCTTTGCTTTTTGCGGCTCGTCGAACCAATATTCCTTCAGCAAGGGAATCAGCTCAAAGCGAACAATGTCCTCCAAATCACAGTCATTCAGTGTCTCCGATTTCAATTCGCAAAAATAGCTGTGGCCGATGCGGAAGTCCTCCCCCAGCGATTCATCCTCTGATATGGCCTTGTTCAGGTCTTTCACGCAGTCAATCAGCCGGTCAAACGTTTCATTGTGAAGTGATTCCTGATACTTGCGAAACCCATCCGTATCAAATCCTGGAACCATTTCAAAAAAGGCAAAACGTCTACGAAGCGCATAATCCATCATGGCAAGGCTTCGATCCGCAGTATTCATCATGCCAATGATCAGCACATTTTCCGGCACAGAGAAGCGTTCATTGGCATACAGCAGCTGAAGTCCCATGCCGCCCCGTTTGTCGCTCTCAATCAGCATAAACAGCTCGCCAAAAATCTTGCTCAGATTTCCTCGATTGATTTCGTCAATGATGAAGAAATACTCCTTGTCAAGATCATCCTGCGCCTTCTTGCAGAAGGTATAAAACACGCCCTGCGTCAGCTCAAACCCATTGGCACTGGGACGAAAGCCCATGATGAAATCCTCATAGGAATAGCTTTGATGGAACTGGACCATGGCGACACGGCTTTGATCCTTCGCGCCCATCATGGAATACGCCAGCCTTTTGGCCGCAAATGTCTTGCCGACGCCAGGAGCTCCCTGCAAGATAACGTTCTTCTTTTTACGCAGCAGATTCACAAGGGTCAAATACTTCTCACGACTCATATAGACATCCGAAAGAAAATCCGTGGGCGAATAGAGAGGATAGGAAGACGCATGTTCTTCCTCTTCAGCAGACAGTTCATCATCATCATCCTCGTGAATGAACAGGCTGTTGAGGCTTTCCACAATCCCGGTATAAGCAGTGATATCCGTCAGCGTTTTCATGGGTGCATTCTCTTTCGGATAAGTCCATTCGCCTTTATTCGTCCATTTTACCTTGCGCTGATGAGCGTATCCTTCTACGGAATCGTCGTCCACAAATTCGTAATCCGACGTGACAATGCCGCGTCCGATGATCTTGTGCCTGCCTTGCTTGGCAAAAACCACGTCGCCCTCTTTCATTTCGCGGGCCATCTGCCAGACGGCAAGCGACGAATTGCTCATCGTGCTGTCGGGCTGATCCCATTGTAGGCGCAGCTTTTCCTTTAACGCTTCGCGCGAAGCGAACTGACGGGCGTCGCCTGTCTCTCCCCAGCCAAGCGCCATGATCCCCTGCCGATAAAATTCATCCCATCGCGCGGCATTCTGCCCTGGCGCATACAGCCAGTAGTGCACCGGCCGAACATCCTGATCGGCCAAAGCCGCTCCGATCGTTTCGGCGTCCGATCTCTGTTCCCTCTGCATCTGGTTGACAGCTTCCGATACCTTCCATGCATCAGCAGAGAGCTCGGCATAATTCGCATACTTCTCGTTGGCGACAAGCAGTTCCCGGCAACGTGTGCATATACTGACATAGGTTGCGCCATCGGGAATTTCCTTCATCGCTTTTACGGCGGCTGCAAACGTCTGCTCCATGTTTCCGGGTCCGGACAGGAACCATCTGTTGCGGGAATCCAGGTTCAAATAGGCATAGGGTCTCACCCAGAACAGGCCCATGGTGAGTTTCCAGCGGTTGCCCTTCAAATCCTTGACCGTGTCAAATGCATGCACAAACGCCTGCCGGCTATCCTCATCAGGGTGATCCGCATAGGCAAGCGCTGTGGCGAAGCAAGTCCACAGCATGTCCACGTCCCGCTCCCCGCGGTCGGAATCACCGGTAAAACGATAGAACGTCGCATTGAGCGGATTGAGCAATGGAACGCCGTCAAAATCCGACGGCACGGTAGCGCCCACACCAAAGAGGCTCCCCAGCGCTCTGCACAGCGCAATCCGATTTTCGTCCTTCATGTTTTTATTGAACAGACCAAAAACGGTGAACGGGTCCATATCTGCAGGAATGTCCGTGCTGTCCAGCCGGGGCATCTTGAGTTCCGCCTGCGCATAGGCCTTGATTATTTTCTGCACCATGGCAGGCCGTTCGAATTGATACGTCAGCAGTTTACCGGCAAACTCCATATAAAAGGGTACCCATGTGAACCCCGACATGACGGACACCTCGCTTCATCTGCAAGTAATGATTCTTGGCACAATCGGTCTTCGCGTTCTCAAAGGGGCACAAAACCTTTCAAAAAGAACGTTTTGTCCCTCCCATGCTGAATTCTGCATGGTATGATTATACTATGTAATACGTACAATTGTCGATAATTTTTGACAGCATATAATGTGCAAGTCTTGTGGCGCTACTCTCCATATTGAACTGCAATAAAAAAAGCCCGAACCCCCATCCGGCATCGTTGCGTTCCAGCAACGACCCGGAAAGGAGCCCGAGCCTCATAAAGTGTATCCCACGGGACAAGGCATACCGCCAGTCCCCGATGGCCTATGCGAAAAAGTGCGGCGTAAGCCGGACAAGCTGGAGGTAAACAACAGCCGCTCTCCCTATCCCATCCCTCCCCTTCTTTCCCCTTCCTCCCCCTTCTCCCTGTCCGCGAACACCTTCTCCATATTGACCGAGGCCCTGCGCAGCGTCTCCTCCTTGAGGTGCGTGTAGATGTTCGCGGTGGTCTGGTAGTCGGTGTGGCCCACAATCTTCATGGCGATCAGCGGGTCGACGCCACTCTCGTAGAGCAGTGTCACGTAGTTGTGCCGGAAATAGTGCGGGGTCAGCGTGGGCTTGACCTGCTTAAGGATGTCGTCCGGGCGGGAGGTGCCCGGCTTGATCTCCCGCCATGTCACGCAGCCGCAGGCCACCATCAGCCGCGACCACATGCGCTTGTAGCTGGCCTGCGGAAGCGGCGCGCCCGACGGCGTGTGGAACACGAAGGCATCCGCCGCCTCCCGCTTTGGTAGAAGCATCTCCTTCAGAACCGCCGGGACGGGGATGAAGCGGTCCGCGGCGGCGGTCTTGAGCGTGCCCTCCGAAGAGGTGGAACCGGTGAAGTCGATGTCCCGGAGAATGTGGACCTGATCGGCCGCAAAGTCAAAGTCGCCCCACTTGAGCCCCAGCGCCTCGCCCCGACGGACGCCCAGATAGTAGAGAATCGCCAGAAACAGGCCCTCCGGGTGGGTGCGGATCGTCTCCAGCACGCGCCGGGTCTCCTCTGGGGTCAGCGCCCTGCGCCCGGTCCCCTTGGAAGCCCTGGGGCGGATGAGCGCGACCGTGGGATCGCGCTCGATCACCCCTTCCGCGTAGGCCGAAGCGAAGATCGCCTTCAGGGTTCCGATGACGTTGTTGATCTGGGACTTGCTGGCCCCCGCAAAGCCGCTCACGAATTCCTGGATCTGCGCCGCCGTAATGGCCTTCATGTGCTGCATGCCGAACTGCGGCAGAAGGTGCTTCACAAAGCACGTCTTGTAATAGGAGCGGCTGGCGTTGGAAATGAATGGCTCCTTTTTGATCCTGTACCACTGCCCGGCGTATTCGTAAAACGGCTGATCCCGCGGAATCTCCCGGCCGAAGATGTAATGCTCCCGCACGGCCTCCTTCACGTTTTCCAGCTCCCGGCGGGTCGGCGCCGTCACATACTTGTAGATCGGCTTTCCGTCCGGGTCGTAGCCGATGGTCACCTTGCCGCGGAACTTGCCCGAAGCCGTCCTCTTCGCCATATGCCTGCCTCCTTAGCGCCGGGGCGCCCATCTGCCCTGACGGGCCGCGGCGAAAAAGTCGCTCTCGCTCATCATGTTGCGCGGCCGGGCGTTTTTCGCCTTGGCCACAAAATTCGCCTGTTTGGGATTCTCGATGTACTCGCAGATGGAGCGCACGTCTACCCGGCGGTCGACCCGGCGCAGGCGCCCTTCCTCCAGCATGCGGTGAATGGTGCGCGGCACCACGCTCAGCAGCTGGGCCGCGACCTTCTGGGTGCACACCTCGCCATAGCGCTCCAGCATATCGTCCAGTCGGTTCCGGGCGGTGTTGTTTTCCATGAATGATTCCTCCTTTGTCTTTGGGAAGCAGATTCTTTCGGTCTGCATGTGACATGTTTGCTCTGATCCGCCGTAATTGCAAGATAACTCTTTGTGTCCGGATTCTTACGTTTTGAACACAACTGCGCCGCACGCCTCCTTTCCCTCCGGCCTCATCCTTCTGTTCGGACAGTCTGCGGCACAATGTGGACATGCGAAGAAAAAAAGAGGAGCAGGCAAAGCGATGACCGCCTTGCCTGCTTTTCTCCGAGGGTCATTCTCCGTATTCGAGAATGGTCTTTTTCTTTTTACGTGCATGGTCCAGCGTTTTGGCCGCCCCGCCCCAGCCGTGTGTGACATAGGCGACGAGCACGTCGCAGCGCTGAATCATCCATTCGTTTCTGCGCAAAATAGCGTATCGCCGGGGCACCGATTCCAGCGGCGGGTAAACCGTTTCGTCATAGCCTTCCGCAGGCATGGCGCCGTTGAGATAGGGAAGCACCAGAATCAGCCGAATATGGGCATGCCGACGCTTCAGCCCATGCAGCACGTCGGCGCACAGGCGGTCGAACGCTCCGTAGCCGCCCAGATAAAACTCGGCCGCCCCGTCCTCGATCAGCCGTTCGCAGACATCGTTCAGCCACCCGCGCACCTGCGCGCGGTCCGGGACCTCGCTGTGACCGCAAAAGGTAACAATCAATCGGATCACCCCCCAGCGCCTTTCGCCATAACCTCCCCTTTGAATTTGATGTACTTAGTTTAAGTACATTTACAACATTTTATCTCAAAACGTACTTAAAATCAACTCATTCAAAGGATGAGGTGAGTATGAAATGGAAAAGGACAAGCACCTCGGTCTGCACATTGACCGGGAATTGCACTATAAGCTGCAATATGTCTCCAAGTACGACGGCCGCTCCGTATCCGGAGAGGTTCTGTACCTGTTGCGCCGGTACATCGCGGACTTTGAAGAGCGGCACGGGCAGATCGAATTGCCGGACAGGGAATCGTAAACCGCGCACGGCAGCCCGCCTCCGGTTTCCGCGGGGCTGACGGGCGGCCCGGCGTTTGCCTTTCCGTGAGCCGGGGCGTTTGACCGGAGCGGTATGCTTTGCATCGGAATGGGGATCATTCTCCGTATCAGGGAGAATGGTCCTTTTCTTTTTGCCGTCCGACACTGTTGCCCCGCACTGCCTGTAAATCATATCACGAAATCGCGGATTAGTACAGCTACAGGGACTATTCCTGACAGGTGCCACATTACAATATTGGTACAGCGACAGGGATGGTGATGGAATGAAGCTCAATCAGGCGATCAGCGGAAGGCTGACGGAGCTGCTGAAGGAAAAGCAGATGACGCAGTACCAGCTGTTCATCAAGAGCGGCGTACCCAAGTCCACCATCGGCAACGTCATCAACTGTTCCTATGATTCGGTGAAGCTGCGCGTCATTCATGAGATGTGTCAGGGACTGGGCATCAGCATTTCCGAGTTCTTCGATTCTCCTCTGTTTCAGGAAGGCAATCTTGATCCATAAGGCTCCAACGCAGTCATGCGAAGGAGCCTTTTGTTGTGGGTCAGATGATCCGGCTGTATTCCGGGGACACCCAGCCGACGCGCTTCCCGACCGCCACGGCATGCCATCCGTTTCCGGCTGTGGCGATATACGGACAGGTTGTGCCCGGCGCAAGCTGGGTGATGCGGCCATACGTCAGGCCGTTTCCCTCGCGGACGTTGACCTTGCCGCCGTCCGAGACGATGACCACCGTTCCGGAGACGGACGGTTTTTCCGCATCCGGGGGTTCCGGCTGCGCGGGCCGGCCGTCCTTTCCCCCATCCGCTGTGGCCTCCATCATGGCGGCATGGCTCTTTTCGCCATACTTGCCGTCCGCCTCCAGCCCCGCGTCAGCCTGAAAGGCGCGGAGTGCCGCCTCGGTTTCCGCACCGAACGTCCCGTCCGCGCCGCAGCGGGGCAGCGCATACCCCAGCGACAGAAGCAGCTCCTGCAAAGCGCGCACGTCGTTCCCTTCCGAGCCGTCCAGCAGCAGGCGGCTGCCCAGCGGACCTTCCGCGGGGGACTCGTCGTCCGCGCCTCCCTGCAAAACCCCGTCGCCATAGTCGAGGAAGGGCAGCCGGTACCAGCTCGTCCAGCCGCGCCCGGCGACCTTCGTTTTGACGCAGCCGTCCGCAAAGCTCTTCCACTCCACGACCTCGCCGTTTCCGACATAGTAGCCCACGTGCCCTTCCTTGTGCAGCGCCAGCCCGACGACCTCCGGGAGCGTGTCAATGCCGCCCCAGTCCATGCCTTTGCTCTTTGCATAGGTGAACATGGAATCGGCTCCCTTGTCGGGGCAGCCGTGGGAGCCGTAGCTGCTGGCGTAGGTCTTGTCCGTACCGACGGACTCCAGAACGCCCTGCCCACCGCCGGTCCAGGCATACCCCTTGACCGCGCCGATGCAGTCGGCACAGACCTTTTTCTCGGAGATATCCTGCCTGTACCGCGCCGTGCGGCCGGAGGCGTAATGCGAGGGATACTGAGCCGCCTTTCGGTTGCGCAGGCTCTCCGTACACTTGTACAGGCAGGTGCCGTACCAGTAGGGCTGGCCCACCATGGAGCGGCAGAAGGCCGCGAAGTGCTCGTTGGTCATGGGTGTGTGAACGCGTTCAGACATGGCATATTCCTCCTTTCAGGGGACGGCGGTTACTCGCCGCCGTCCTCCGTCTCGTCCGCCTCCTCAATGCGGTCGTGCAGCTGGGCCAGAATGGCCTTCAGCTTTTCGGGGATGGGCAGGCCCAGATGCCCCGCGTTTTCCAGCACGCTCACGCCCTCGTTGGAGAGGTAAAAGCAGATCACGGCGCTGCGCAGGGCTTCTCCCGACTGCACGACATGCAGGTCCACGATGTGCGCCACGCCCACCAGCATGAGGATCAGCACCTTTTTGAAGATGCCCCGAAACCCCACGGAGCTGGACAGTTCCCGGTCGATCACCGCGCACATGATGCCGGTCACGTAGTCCATCACCATCAGGACGAGCAGCGCGGTCATCAGCCCGTCCACGCCGCCCACGAAGTACCCCAGCCAGCCGCCCACGGCGGCAATGGCCATCTGCAGCTTGGCCCATACCAGATCAATCGAAAAGTCACGCATGATGTTTCCTCCTTGTGATGGAAATAATACAAAAGCCGCCCGCATGGACGCCTCATGTTTCCGCTTCGATTTGCAAGGGTTCGTCTTCCTCCGGCGCCTTCCACAGCGCGGGCGCGGCCGGCGGCTGCCACCCGGCCTGCGAGGTGTGCGCCTGAATACAGGTATACTGCGCGCCGCCCTCCTTCGGGAAAGCCACCACGTCGCCGACCGCGTAGGCGATGCCTTTCTCCCAGACGCGCACCGCGCCCTCGGTGACGATCTCCACTTTGTGCCAGAGGGCCGGGGTCTTGTCCGGCTGCCAGCCACCCTGTGTGGTGTGCGCCTGGATACAGCGCCAGAGTGAACCCTTGTATGTGAACACGTCGCCTACCTGCACCGCGACGTTCGCGCGCCAGTTGCGCCCCTCCAGCGCAGGCTGCACGGAGAGCAGCTCCTCATCCGAGATGCGCCCGTCCGCCACGGCGGTCCGAAGCAGCAGGCCCAACACGTTCGGGAGCGCCTCTTCCGCCGATACCGAGACAAAGCTCTCCAGCGGAAGCGCCTGCATGAGCAGCTCGTCCGTAAGCGCCGTCCCTTCCTCAAGCGTCACCCCGTCCGGGAACACAAGCGCCTGCTCCGCCGTCACCTGCGCCATCTGAAAGGCGTCCCCGGACAGGTTGTAGGTCGTTTCCGACAGCCGTTTTGCCAGAACGAAAGAGGAGCGGATGAGCGTTCTCACCCGCCCCTCGAAGGGGATTGCGATGTACATTGGAAACCTCCTTACCCGGCGGCCGTGCCGCCATAGATTACCCGCAAGCAGGGCTTGTAGCTGCTGTCCGTTCCGGCGATGCGCATGTAGTTGGCCGACCAGTTGGAAGCGCCGAAGTTGTAGGGCGACTCGTACAGGCACAGGCCGCCGAACGTCCCGTTAGCCAGGCCCTCCGCCACAGCCGGCGGGATGGCGAATGTCATCTGCTCCGCGCGGCCAAGGATGCCGATGGCCCCGTAGTTTGCCGCGACGGCGGGCGCTCCGCTGGCCGTGGTGTTGGTGATGGCGCACAGGTAAAGCGTCCTGGCCGCGCCGGAGCCGCTGCCGGTCTTGCGATACAGGGTGAGCGTCGCGGACTTGACCGTCTTGCCGGACAACACGCCCCGCAGATTGCCAAACCACATGCAGCCGTAGTTCCAGCTCAGGCCGGCGGAATACCCGGCCTCCGAATACGCGCCCTGCACCACGTCCACCGTATCCGTGCGCCAGCCGCCGCGATAGGACTTCGTGAGCGTGGCATATTGCAGCGTGGTATCGTCCGGCGTCTGGGGCGCGACGCTCGTTCCCGCATCCGTGGTCACGCCCGCGTCGAAGATCTGTCCGTTGCAGGAGGACGTGCGCCCGCCCGAAGGCACCGTGCCCGTGCAAAAGGCGATGCCGGACATGCAGAACACCGAAAACGTGCACTGTCCCTTGCAGTAGTACAGGTTGCCCGTGGCGCTTTCCAGCCCCAGCCCGATATAGGCACTGCGAATCTCGCAGTAGCGCAGGTCCACATACGAGGCCGTGGCCTGCACCGCATTGGCGGTGACGTTGTTGAGATCGAGCACGCATCCGGTCAGAGAAAGAAAGGTATTGTTGCGGGCGTTGATGAGGTAGCTGTTTTTTGAAGTTCCGCCGACGAGGCCGCGGCAGTCGCGGATGTTCAGGTAGGAAAGCTCGATCCGCGCCGTGCAGCTGCTCACGGTGAGAAAGGTGCTGAGCGTCTTGTTGCGGTCCATGCCCTCGATGCGCAGCGTGTGCGGCCCGGTCACCCCGCTGATCTCCACGCCCTCCATCTCGTAGAGCGTCTCGGCCTGGGAGGTGAAGAAGGTCACGGTCACGTCATAGCGCAGCGCCTTTCCGTTGATCCGCGAGAGCACCTCCCGAAGGCTGCGGCACGCATTGGCTGCCATGCCGCTCAGGGCGGGGTAGACATACAGCGTGGAGGGGCCGGTATAGGCGTTGACCACGGAGGGCGACACCACCTCGTCGGCGTACAGCGCCTGAAAGCCGACGTCCCCGCTTGCGCTCATCTCCATGAGGACGTTTTCGTTGTTCGCGGGGTCAAGGAGCTGGAGCAGGAAGTTCTCCGTGGTGATGGCCACGTTGTTTGCCCCGATGGAGATCCCGCTGGTCCTTAGCTCCTGCGCGCCCACGGCAACCCATGCCGAGCCCGTATACCGCTTGAGGATGGGCGGAGAGAGGGAGGTATCCAGCCAGAGCATGTTGGCATAGAGGGTAGTGGGAGCGGTGTTGCTGCGATAGACCTTTTCGGTGTTGTAGACCGAAGTGCTGACCTTGAGGGCGATGTTGCCGGCGTTTTGCGTGATGCGGGACTCCGCGCTGTCCATGCGTCCCGCCAGACCGTAGATGTCCTCGGGCGCGGCGCTCCAGTCCGTCCAGGCGTCCAGCACCTCCAGCTTGACATTCCGAAACCGGACGTTTCCCGTCATGCCGTTGGCCGCGGATGTGCCGAGGGCGAAATAGGAGATGGAGACGGGGTTGTAGGGCGACAGGTCCAGCGGCCCGTATTGGAGGCGCACCCAGCCGTCGTCCGTGGCCTGAAAGCTCGCGTCCGTGGTGCGCAGGTACCAGCCGCGCCCGACGGTTTTGAACTGTCCGTTCTCGCTGTAGAGGTAGTACACCCACAGGCCGGAGTACACGCCCGGCGTGGCGGCTTCGGAGGCCTCCACCCCCTGACGGCGGATGTCCAGCGAAATGCGGATGGACGCGCCGCTTTGGCTGTGCGCGAAGAAATCGTCCGAAACCGCGAGGCTTTTGAGGGTGAGTGATGTGGCCTTGCCGTCCTCGTAGTAGCGGTTGGAAATGAAGGTAAATTCGCCGCCGCTGCCCAGGCAGTAGTTGCGGCCCTCGTACTTTTCATGGACGAAACTTGCGGACGCCGCCACCGCGGCCGTGATGGCTTGCGGGGTGATTTTTTGCTCGGCGGACTGCACGCGCGTAGAGAGGGCATGGACCTCCGTCTGATCCGCCTTGAGCGCGATGGCCGCGTCGGTCTGCTCAAAGCGAGTGCCCATCTCCCGACGCGTCTCACCGATGGCGACGGAAGCCTCATAGGCCACCTGCGACAGCGGCTTGAACGCGCCGTCCACGAAGCGGTAGAGCGGGTGTTCAGGAAACACGCAGGTCTGGTACGTGCCGGTGAGCGTGCCCAGCGCCATGTAGGTCAGGCCGTCGTCCTCCGTGGGAACCGCAGCGGTCAGGAAGGCTTCCGCTGGCGTAAAGACCGTGCCGGCCAGCGTGCCCGCCACATAGCAGGTTGTGCCAATCGTCCCCGCAAAGTCCGGGTCAACCGTGCGTAGCGTACAGTAGGGGTAGGTCAGGTAGAACTGGGAGCCGTACATCCCGGCGGACACGGCGGCGGCGCAGTAGAGCACCGGCCGGG
>OHAV01000269.1_pt1 | contig 24699 bp, 20 predicted proteins | sample 1577271 | NCBI WGS metagenome assembly OHAV01 (sample SAMEA3879537, study PRJEB24766) | human gut metagenome | biome: human-associated habitat; feature: feces | place: USA | collected 1985/1987 | reverse complement strand
AACCTCTGCGCCTGCGCCTTTTGCACCCTCTGCAACAGCGTCAGCCATTGCCTCTGTGTTGCCTGTTCCACTCCAGAACACTACTGCTATTTTACTCATAAATTAATTACTCCTTTGTAAATTTATACGGTAAGTCGTTTAAGCGACGAACCCTGCAAATATTTTTTGCAGTATATATTAGTACATTTTTTGTACTTTTCAAATGTCTTTTTAGCATTATCTTCATCGTGATATACTTTCCAACATCCACAGCATTTAAAGTTTTTTCCTTTATTTTCAATAAAACTTATTACATCGTCAATCGGATAGCCTAAAAACAATCCTATCTCGTGAGGAAATCCGCCGCAAGAATAAACTCTTGCCGAAAGCTCGTTTATAAGCTCATCATTGGTAGTTCCTCTATACCCTATTGAATTTAAAAACTTTTTGTTTTTGCCGTTTTGCATATCTGCGTTTAATTTTTCCGGACGATAAACATAAATCAACGCTCTTTCGGACGAACAGTACAGTACACGGATTGACACACCTTTTGCGTTGAGAACAGAGTTTAGGGAGATAATATCTTTTTTCAGCCTATATACGCTGTCAATTCGGCAATTAACCAAATTTCCTGTTTTTATATTCGCCAATGTCGGTGAGCAGTGGCGGACTAAAATTTCTTCAGACATAATGCTCCTTTTAGTTAGCTTTAACTAACTATCATTTCATAATTAACGCCCTTACAGGCGTTGATTTACATTTATTTCTGTAATTATAGAGGCACAATTACAATAATGGAAAGATTCTTGCTTTAGTTAGTTGTCACTAACCTTTTGCATAATTATAATACAACATCTTCCTCTATTTGTCAACACCTATTTTTAAATTTTTTAAATTTATTTTTTGCTCTTGCATTTTTTGTCGGTACAGTATATACTATATCCATAAATGCATAATATATGTATGGGAATGAGGTTCTCCCACGGATTTTTTCCGAAACCGCTTTTGCTGATGACTTCTGTTTTATACAGGGGCATTGGCTTTTTTTATGCCATTTTTATTACAAAATTTTGAGGTGAATTATGAAAAGAAAGTTTGTTGATTTCAAGGTATTGACGGCATCTCTTTGCTGTGCCGTTGTTATGGGCGTAATTTCTTTCGTGTTTTTAAAAATGCTCGGATTATCGTCCATATTCAGGGAGTATTTCCCTTATTGCATATGGTTTTTGCCACTTTCGGGTATGCTTACCGCTTTTGTATATAAGAAATACGGCGGTGAGTCCTCAAGAGGCAACAATCTTATAATTCAGAGTGCAAACGAGGGTGTAAAAGTACCTAAAAGGCTTGCAGTTCTTACATTCTTCTTTACACTGCTGACACACTTTTCGGGCGGCTCGGCAGGCAGAGAGGGCACTGCCGTTCAAATCGGCGGCGCTCTTACAAGCAATGTTGCCGACAAGTTCAGATTTAAAAAAGAGGACAGAAAAACTATCATTTTAAGCGGATTAAGTTCGGCATTCGGCTCCGTATTCGGCACTCCGCTTGCAGGAGCATTCTTCGGTATGGAAGTTTGCTGCATAGGTCAGCTTTCCGCAGGCGCTGTTATTCCATGCTTTTTATCATCTTATCTGGCAAATGCTGTTACGCTTTTGCTCGGCGCAACACACGAAGTACATACTATCGCAAGCGTTCCTAACTTTGATTTTAAACTTATATTGATATTTGTTTCCGCATCTGTATTTTTCGGACTTCTCGGAAAATTATTTGCTCTTGCGGTCAAATATTTAAAATTATTATACGCAAAAATTTTTAAAAATACAGTTCTCTCTGCATTGGCAGGCTCTGTTGTTGTCACATTGCTAATCATTTTATTAAATCTCAACAAATATGAAGGACTTAGCACTTGGCAGCAAACGACCGCATTCGAGGGCAATGCAAATTGGTACGATATGCCCGTAAAATTCATTTTGACAGCGCTCACACTCGGAGCAGGATTTCAAGGCGGTGAAGTAACTCCATTGTTTGACATAGGGGCATCATTCGGCGGCTGGTATGCAAATTTATTCGGCATTGAACCGAGTTTTCTTGCGGCAATTGGCTTAATCTGCGTGTTCGGTTCTGCCGCAAACACACCGATTACCACAATTATGCTCGGTATTGAGCTTTTCGGCGCCGAAGCCGCGCCTTATTTTGTATTTGCAAGTCTGATAAGTTTTATAGCGTCGGGCAAATCGGGAATTTATTCTTCACAGGAAAGAAAGCTAAGTAAAAGTCTGTTTTCAACAAAGGCTGATTTTTCCGAATAAATATGGTACAATATAAAAAGAAATAATCGGAGGTGCTGTATGAAAATTTTAGTTGTTTTTACAGGCGGAACTATAGGCAGCTGCTACAATGACGGTGTAATTTCTCCCGATTCAAGCACCCGTTACAAGTTAATCGAAATGTACAAACAAAACGGAGGTTATGCTGAATTCGATGCGATCTCTCCTTACACGGTACTTAGCGAAAACTTAAACGGCGAGTATTTTAATTTACTTTATAATTCCGTCAAAGAAAATATAAATAATTATGACGGCATCATTGTTACCCATGGTACAGATACACTGCAATACACTTCCGCTGTGCTTTCTTATATGTTCGGCTTGTGTAATACTCCTATTGTGCTTGTGTCTGCAAATTATCCGCTCGAGAGCGAAAAATCAAACGGACTCGAGAATTTTTCCGCTGCCGTGGATTTCATTAAATCAGGCAATAATAAAGGTGTATTTGTCGCATACAAAAATAATGGTGCGCATGCAAACATTCACCGTGCCTCTCGCCTGCAAAAACACCTTGCTTATTCGGATAAAATCGAAAGCGTTAATAATATTTACTACGGTGAAATCATTAACGGCAATTTTATTAAAAATATCAATTATACAGAAAAGCAAGATGAAATAAAATTTGAGAATATGCCTGTTTTCAAATCAACTTCCCCTGTACTTAAAATTACACCGTATGTGGGAATGGCTTATCCGCAGCTTAATAAAAATATTAAAGCCGTATTGATGGAAAGCTATCATTCGGGAACTGTAAATACCGCAAGCAAAGATTTGGAGAAATTCTGCAATACAGCCAAACAATTTAACATTCCTGTATTTTTAACAGGCAGTGAGACAGGATTTTTTTACGAAAGCAAAGAACTTTATTCAAAATTAGGCATTCAGGTACTCCCTACTGTCACTCCGATTTCTGCTTATATTAAGCTATGGATATTATGCGAAACCAATGCAAAAGACATTTATAAAGCCTTTTCAAAATCCATCGGCGGAGATATATTATAAATCTATAAACATAAAACTACAGCACCGACAAAGTGATGTGACCCCCAAACCGTTAGATTCTTAGTCTGACTTTTTGGGGACAACTCAAAAAAGCGGTGCTGTTTTGATGTGCTTTATGCCAAAAGGGCCGACACAATTTCTCGTGTCGACCCTCTCGGTTTATGTGAATTAAAAAGGATAGGTAATTTTAATAGGATTACTCAATATCCTGCATTGCATCGTAACCTGTTTCACCGGTTCTTACTTTTACAACATCTTCAACATCATAAATGAAGATCTTGCCGTCACCGATATGACCTGTATAGAGTGCCTTTACAGCGGCATCTACAACAGCCTTTACAGGAACTTTGCAAACTACGATTTCTACCTTCATCTTAGGAAGGAGATTACTTTCAATAGCAACACCACGGTAATACTCTGCCTTACCCTTTTGAGCGCCGCAACCGAGTACCTGTGATACTGTCATACCTGTAATACCGAGTTTATCCATTTCTTCCTTGAGTGCCTCAAGTTTTGACTGCTTAAGGAGAATATCAATCTTAGTAATCTTTGTACCGTCGGTAGCCATATCATACTTGCCTGCAAGCTGAACAGGAACTGCCTTAGTTACAGGAACATTGCCCTCAACATCAAATGTTTCGTCAAGTGAAGCTGTACCAACACCGATTGGCATAAAGTCTGCATATGCGCTTACAAGACCGTGCTCGCAAATATCAAGACCCTTCATTTCTTCTTCCTTAGTTACACGAAGACCGATTGTCTTTTTGATGATTGTAAATACGATAATCATACAAACGATTGTCCAAGATGCTACGCAAAGGATACCGAGAGCCTGCTTACCGAGCTGTGCAAAACCGCCGCCGTAGAAAAGACCTGTGATACCGTCCTGACCGTTGCCTGTTGCGAAAAGACCTACTGCAAGGCCGCCCCACATACCGTTTACGCCATGTACTGAGAATGCACCAACCGGGTCATCTATCTTGAGTTTAATATCAACAAATTCATCGGGAACCGATTCGAAAAACATATCGGTGGAAAGATGAATACCAGCTTCCTGCATACCCAGTCCCGCCGAAACTTTGAATTGGGAGGGGGTAAAAGCTCCGATTGTCTTGGTAAACGATTGTTTCTTCAGGTCGGCGATGTCTTCGGCAGAGAATGTGTTGTTTTTTCCTGCAAAAGAGCCGAGCGTGCTAATCTTCTTTGTGGCTATGATGAAATCTTTCTTCATAAAGCTGTCTCCTTCGGTGAATATCGGAATGATATCTTTATAAAACTGTACACTAAGCAATACAATCATCATACCGAATAGATTGGCTAAAAAGAAACCGGCTAACTGGCCGATACTGATATGTTGGCGGAGAAGTTTCCAGACAAGGGCTGACATTTTATTTATGATTTACAAATTATAATTTACAATAACTCATTACTCGCCACTTATCATAGCTGGAGTATGCGTTGATAAGGCAACTCAATATGTTTTCCTATGGAAGTGGCGATTACTCCGGCTTGTTGCTTTTCAGCTTCGCCAATAATAAGTTCTCCCATGATGCGGCTGTTGTCATCATCCAGATGACTGATAGGTTCATCCAGAAAAAGGAAATCGAAAGGCTGGCAGAGTGCCCGGATAAAGGCAACCCGTTGTTGCTGTCCGAACGAGAGTTTACTGGCCTTTACATTCAGCTTGTCCGAAAGTCCCAGTTTCTCGAAGAAGGCTAGGATTTCTTTCTTCTTTTTGTATCCGGTAAGATTATTTTTCAGTTGTACATTTTCAAGAGCAGTCAGCTCGGTGAAGATACGCAAATCTTGAAAAAGCATACTCAGTGAATGCTTTCTCAGGTCTACCCATTGCTTCACAGAATATGCTTTGATATTAGTCTCATCGAAATTGATAATCCCCTGATAGTCGTTGCGATAGCCATAAATATAGCTGCACAATGAAGATTTTCCGGTGCCGGAAGCCGCTTCTATCAGATACATTTCCCCTTTCCGGAAGATAAGATCCTGATGCCATATATCCGAAGTCACCGAATTACGGTCAGCAAACACTTGGGGAAGTGTTTGCTGTAAATGAATGCTATTCATGCCGTTTGTTTACGAATTACATACCGGTAAATTGTTTACCGAAGTCAACGATTAATTTGAGCGCATTGACGTCTTTATCTTTCAGGCAAAGGTCGATTTCGCTTGTTTCTCCTTCTGAACTAACGGACAGATAGGAAACTTTTGATAACATCTCAGAACCGGTCCGGAACTTTTCACCACCAAATCCGATCAGCATTTTAACAACGGGAAGTTCAAGTATAGCTTCTGCGTTGATAGCCATGAATACGTTTTTTCCCTTCATTTCCGATGCATACGGAGCGTCTTTGATAGACTTGTCTGCCGCTTTTTCTATATTTTTGTAGAGTAACTCGTCATTGGTGGCATACATTTGTTTGTCTTTGATACCAAAGAATACGTTCATTCCTTTACTCTTATAGACATATTCGTTTTTGCCCAGTTCCAGAATATCTTCTCCTTTTTTCAGTCCCAATGCCTGCTTGTTCTTATAAAGAGCTTCGAGTGCATTGCCGTTTTTTACGTCTGCATACACTATAAAGGTAGGAGCGCTGTTCATGGTTACGTTGATTAACCCTGCGGAGATATCACCGTTGAAGGAACTGAACAATTCTTTAACTTCATCTGCTTTGGAGATAGATACTGTGTTACGGAATTCCTTATTTTCACTTAGGAGATTATAAAGACCTTCTCCTTTTATACCCAGATTGACAAACATCAGGGTAGAAGCCGGGAAGTATTTTACGAACGTATTGTTTGCTTTTCCAAATGCTTCCAATTGTTTTTTCATCAAAGCTTTTACAGCCTCGTTCTCCGTGTAATTTTCTGTTTTCAAGGTAATTCTTCCTTTTTCAAAGTTTAATCCGGCTATTATGGTTATGTCTTCTGCTTTCACTTCAGCGGGAAGTCCCATACTGACTTGCTCTTGATAAGGTGCAGGAATAGCTGCCATGGAAGCGAAGAAATTGATGTCACTTTTCTGTTTTTCCATTTTCTGGAAAGCGCCGGATTTCGCAATGCTGTTATCTGCGGTTTGTTTCAACAGATTGGTGATGCCTTCTTTGGTTTTTTCTATTTGAGATGTTCCTTTTACGGAAATGAGCATTACGGCAGAATTGTTGAAAGCGACTAAACCTCCGTTCATGGTTGTAAAGCTATATCCAGCTGCTTCGTTGATTGGTTGGCAGATTTGCTCTTTTACCATTATTTCCAAGGAAGCGTGAAGGTCATCTTCGCTTTTGATTTTCGCAACTGCGGTAGAGTATGGGAAAGAGGGCGAAGTAAATACGTAGACAGGAGCTTCTACGTCAATTCCCGATTCACTGGGGTTATTCATCACTTTTTCTAATTGTTGGAAAGTGGCAGCGTTCATTCCACTTTTTAGTGCTTCCAATACTTTTTGCTTGGCAGCTTCATTCTCTTTATCATTCAATCCGGCCTTACTAGCCAAGGATTTTAGATTTATAGAGGTAACAACCGTAGCATCAGCCGGTATTATATTGGTATATTCCACTGTTTTGGAACATGCTGCTAGGAAAACAATCAGTACTGTAAGTACCGAGAGTCGTGAAATCATTTTCTTTGCCATACTCATATTTTTTAATGGTGTATAAATTTCAATTTAACTGTTCTTTTATTGTTGATTTAGCAGATTCAACGTGTGGCAAGCCACCAATGCCGCTGTTTCTGTCCGAAGTCGTGATTTACCCAGGCTGATCGGCGTGAATCCCCGTTCAATAGCTTTTTCTACTTCGCCCTCACTGAAATCTCCTTCCGGGCCGATCAGCACCAAGGCGTCTTCTCCGGCTTTTAGTACGTCCTTCAGCAGAGGTTTCTCACCTTCGTAGCAGTGAGCGATAAACTTCTGTCCCTTAAACTCCTGATTGATGAATTTATTGAAATCTGTCATCTCATTCAGTTTCGGCAGACGGGCTTTGAGTGATTGTTTGATTGCCGAGATAAGAATCTTTTCGATCCGTTCGTTCTTGATAACTTTACGTTCCGAGAACCGGCAGTTGAGAAATGTCAGTTCGTCGAATCCTATTTCAGTGGCTTTCTCGGCAAACCATTCATTACGGTCCATATTTTTAGTTGGTGCCATGGCGATGTGCAGGTGGCACGGCCATAGTGGTTTTTGGAAAATTGTCTCTTTGATAGCTACCAGACAACGTTTGTTGGTTGCTGCCGTAATTTCTGCCTTGTAGAAACTACCCTTTCCATCGGTAAGGGTGATTTCGTCTCCGATACTTAACCGCAAGACACGGGTACAGTGCTGTGCTTCTTCTTCCGGAAGCTCATTGGTTTTCTGTATATCGGGAGTATAAAAAACGTGCATATAGTAATTATTGATTTTTATTTCTTTGATTGATCTGGTCGCGTATTTTAGCGGCCAATTCATAGTTCTCGTCTTTAATAGCCTGCTCCAATGCTTGTTCAAGTGTTTTGGAAGTGGCACTGCGCGACGACGATTCATGTTCTTCTTCCATAGATTCCTTGTCACCAACTGTTTCTTCAGAACGGTTCCTTTCTTCATCCGGTATGCGCAGGCATTCCCGATCGAGGATAGATTCATAAATCAGAATCGGGCAGTCGGCACGTACCGCCAATGCAATGGCGTCCGATGTACGTGCGTCAATACGTATAATATCTTCGTCTCTTTTCAGGTAAACATAAGAGTAGAAAATACCGTCTTTAGCTTTGTAAATCAGCACACGTATCAGGCTTACCCCCAATACGGTAAGGCTTGTGGTGAATAAATCGTGTGTTAACGGGCGTGGAGTTTTAATTCCTTTCAGATACAACGCGGTAGCCTGGGCTTCGGCGGGACCGATGATGATAGGCAGTTGCCGTTCACCATCCACTTCACCCAATAGCATTGCGAATGCACCTACCTGCGCTTGGCTATTTGTGATATTTAAAACTTGTAATTCTACCTTTTTATCCATTGTTTTTTACTTAATTTGTTTTACTCTCCCGTCGGTGCTTATACTTGAATACCAAGGCAAACAGAATGCCGATAACCAACGCATACGCAGCAAAAATCAGCCAGATATCCGTCCATTCCCGACTCACCAATTTGCCGTCGGCATATACCGAGAAAGCATCTACCACAGCTCCGCTGGCATATCCTCCGATGATAGCTCCCAGACCGTTAGTCATCATAAAGAACAACCCTTGAGCACTGGCACGAATGGAGGAATTAGTCTCTTGTTCAACAAACAAGGAACCGGAAATGTTGAAGAAATCAAACGCCATACCATAAACAATCATGGAAAGAATCAACATCCACAATCCGCCTCCCGGATCTCCGAAGCCGAACAAACCGAACCGGAATACCCATGCAAACATACTGATTAACATCACTTGCTTGATGCCGAAATGCTTCAGGAAAAACGGTATAGCAAGAATAAACAGTGTCTCGGACATCTGTGATATGGATAGCAGGATAACCGAATGTTTCACCCCGAAAGAATCTGCAAACTCCGGAATACCGGCAAAACTGCCTAGAAACAGGTCACCGTATGTATTGGTTATCTGTAAAGCCGCCCCCAAAAGCATGGAGAAAAGGAAGAAAATTGCCATTTTCTTTCTTTTAAATAACACCAATGCATCCAGCCCGAAAGCCGAAAGCAGTGATTTGTTTTCTGTTTTGGCGGGTTTACAAGCTGGAAGGGTGAAAGAATAAACTCCCAGTAACAGCGCGGATATGGCACCGACATAAAGTTGGGCGCTTGAGTTTTTGAATCCGGTAAGGTCTACCGCCCACATGGCACAGATAAAACCGATCGTTCCCCATACGCGGATAGGGGGGAAATCTTTGATTAAATCACATTTATATTGCTCCAATGCATTGTATGAAACGGTATTGGCTAATGACAAAGTAGGCATATATACCAATAGATTGAGTAACATGGCCCAATACATCTGGTCGTATCCCGTAGCGGTGGAAGCGTAGAAAAGACAGGCTGCACCTACAATGTGGCAAAGTCCGTATAAACGCTCTGCATTAAACCATTTATCGGCAATGATACCGATAATGCCGGGCATCACCAAAGAGGCAATTCCCATAGTGGCGAAAATGGCTCCGATTTGTCCACCTTCGAAATGGAGTTCTCTGCCCATATAGCCACCTAGTGAAATTAACCATGACCCCCAGACAAAAAATTGCAGGAAGTTCATAATAATCAAACGAACTTTTATGCTCATGACTTTTTAAATTTGTGTTTCTCTTTTGCTAATAATAGATGCAAATATAATATTTTCGTTGATTGGGTGAGCAAGTTAATTGATAAAAAGGCGATAAAAAAGGCATAAATGCAAAGAAGTAAGAATATCTATGATAAAAAATAAGAATGGAAAGGGTATATAAAAAAAGAAGGCTATCTATCCCAGACAGCCAATCTTTGTTAACCTTAAATCTAATACCATGAAAAACACAGTGCAAAGATAAGTGGTTTATGTTATACAACATAATGTTTTATTGAAAAACTGCATACTGTTAACTCTAATTAACTTTGAATACTCCTTTTTTCTGTTACTGCCTCCTGATTTCCTCTTATAATATTCTTTTTTATCCTTCGAGTAGAAATCTGGTTCCGACATCTTGCCGGACTTATTCTACGTAGAGTACAAGTCCTTTCAGATATTCGCCTTCTGGATGATAGATATTCACCGGATGATCGGCAGGTTGGGTGAGCTGGTGCAAGATACGCACGCTGCGTCCCGACATGGCGGCTGCGGTGAATACTGCTGTGCGGAAATTATCTTTGGTTACTACCTGTGAGCAGGAGAAAGTAAACAAGATACCACCCGGCTTGATTTTCTCGAATGCTTTGGCGTTCAGTTTCCGATAACCCTGCAATGCATTCCGCAACGCATCCTTGTGTTTGGCAAATGCGGGTGGGTCGAGGATAATCAGGTCGTACTGGTCGCCCATACGGTCGAGGTATTTGAAGGCGTCTTCAGCGAATGCTTCATGGCGGGGATCACCAGGGAAGTTCAGTTCCACATTCTTGTTGGTCAGATCGATTGCTTTCGCAGAGCTGTCTACCGAGTGGACGAGCTTTGCACCTCCGCGCATGGCGTAGAAAGAAAAGCCTCCGGTGTAGCAGAACATATTCAGTACCGAGCGATCTTTGGCATACCGTTCCAATAACGAGCGGTTTTCGCGTTGGTCTACAAAGAATCCCGTTTTCTGGCCTTTCAGCCAGTCTACATGAAACTTCAGACCGTACTCTTGTGCAATATTATCATTGCTTCCTCCTTTCAGGAAACCATTTTCGGGGAAAAGGTCGGCTTTGAAGGGGAGCGTTGTTTCTGATTTATAATAGATATTTTCAATCTTGTCACCCATGACTTCGGACAAAGCCTCGGCGATCACCATGCGGTCTACGTGCATTCCTGCCGAGTGAGCTTGCATGACGGCAGTTTTGGCATAAATATCAATCACCAGTCCGGGGAGATTGTCACCTTCACCGTGTACGAGACGATAGGTGTCGTTGACCGGATTGATAGCGATTCCAATGGCACAACGCATGTCGTATGCAATTTCCAGTTTGCGTTTCCAGAAATCATGGTTGATCGGTTCTTGCCGGAAAGAAAGCACACGTACGGCGATACTTCCGATCTGGAAGTGTCCTTCGGCGATAAATTCTTTCTTGGAGGTGTATACTTCTACAACTTCACCTTCTTCGGGTTCTCCGTCGAAACGGGAGATAGCACCGGAGAAAATCCAGGGGTGAAATCTTTTCAGCGACTCTTCTTTACCGGGTTTGAGGTATACTTTATGCATAGTGTTTTATTTATCTGATTCTATTAAATGTTCTTCTTTCTTTTCTTCGGGAGCTATTTCATAATTACCTGTCCGCTTTAGTTCTTGCAGCAGGTTGTAGATGTTGAGGCATGCCCAGGCGTCGGTGGCGGCGTATTGTTTTTGTCCATCACTCAACACATCCGCTTCCCAATTGGACAGTCGTTGCGATTTGGAAATTTTTTCCTTAAATAAAATGGCATAAATCTTTTGGAGGCTTTTGTCCTGTATGCCGAACTGACGTACATAGTCCTGCAATTCGATACAACTCTGTTGGTTGAAAGGAGCACGTTTATGCAACATCATAAAGTCGTCTTTCAGCGAAAGCCCCACCTTAATAATTCCCGGGTTCTCAAGCAAGTCAACCAATGGCTGTGTAAGTCCCGTCATATTGAGCCGGAACAGAAAACAACATTCTTCGGAAGAAATCTGGAGAAGCGCTACTTTGTGTGATTGCCCTTTTGTGAAAGAGGGCCGCGTTTCGCTGTCGATACCCAATATCGGCTGCGACAACAGGTAGGCTACCGCCTTTTCCGTTTCCGATTCCGATTGGATAACATGGATTCTTCCCGGAAAAACTACTTTCGGGAGTTCCTTTAATTCGTCTTTATCAATGGTTCTTCTTACAATCATTTTTATTTTTCATCATCGTGACAATGGCAACTGCCTTCGTGGCAGTGACATTCGTCGTCATGGCAATGACAACCGCCTTCTTCACAACAACTGTCGTCTTCGCTTGGTTCGTAAAATCCTTCTTCGTTGTTTTCTTCCTCTTCTTCGTTGTCCTGCAGATTATACTTCACGTCGTGGAGGGCGCGCAGTGTATTAACCAGCTTTTGTCCCCACAACATTCCGAAGTTTTCCTGACAAATGGCCAGCGAATCGTTCATCGTTTCGTTCAATCCCAGTTGGAAAACAAAAATAAAGTCTTTGATATCTTGATAAATATCAGCCAAATCTTCAGATATGGACTTCTTGATAGGCTGGTCGCTGTATACCATATCCTGCACAAATACGTCCAGATAATCATCCTTGTCTCCCATTAATCCTGCAAGGTTGATACGAAGAATTTCATAAATTTCTTCAGTCACATACGTCTCGGGCGCCTCATCCCCGATCGTCTCACACTTCGGCAGCATGGAGGCTTTGAGATAGAGTAAAGGCAGTATTTTCAATGATGTATCAACGAAAGTGCTGCGCTTCATGCTTTCGGCACGTTCGAGGAATGCACAAAATTCGGCGGCTACCGTTACGAACTCAATTACATTCTTATCAAATATCGTTTGGCTTTCTTTTTCCATAATCAGCGTTGATTTGAAACGCAAAGGTAAGAAAAAGGATTGAATGAGCGTAGCGCTCGTTATTTTTTTATTATTTTTGCGGCTTAGATTACGATTCCAATTTTATAAAAAGAATAAAAGACTCATGGCAAAAAAAAAATTAGATAAGGAGGCCGAACGTACTTCCTCTTCTCCGGGTAAAATCGCAGCAATTTTAAAGAATGAGACTGTCCACTTTGTTATCGGATTAATGTTGGTCATTTTTTCCGTTTATTTATTGTTGGCTTTTTCCTCTTTCTTTTTCACGGGAGCTGCCGACCAGAGTATTATCGACAGTGGAAATCCGGCAGACCTGTCGGCAGTCAACAATCATGTGAAGAACTATGCCGGTTCGCGTGGGGCGCAGTTGGCTCATTACTTGATTAATGATTGCTTCGGTGTCTCTTCCTTCTTTATTCTTGTCTTTTTGGCGGTGGCAGGATTGAAGTTGATGCGTGTGCGTGTTGTCCGTCTGTGGAAGTGGTTTATAGGTTGCACATTGTTACTGGTATGGTTCTCTATATTCTTCGGATTTGTGTTTATGGATCATTATCAGGATTCTTTCATTTATCTGGGCGGTATGCACGGATACAATGTCAGCCGTTGGCTGATCTCTCAGGTCGGTGTACCCGGGGTGTGGATGATTCTGTTGATAACGGCTATTTGCTTCTTTATATATATAAGTGCGCGTACAGTGATTTGGTTGCGCAAACTCTTTGCATTGAGTTTCCTGAAACGAAAGAAGAAGGAGGAAGAAGAGCTTGCCACTACCGGAGAAGAACCGCAGGAATTTACGACCTCCCAACCGCAGGAAGTAGAATTTAACTTGAAACGGACATACAAACAGACACCGCCTCCGGCACCTGTAATGGATATACAGGCGGAAGAACCCCAAGAAGAATTTCCGGTGAGTGAACCGGAAACGGACGATATATCCTCCGCTTCATCCGATGAGAGTGAAGGGGTAACCATGGTGTTCGAACCAACCGTTTCCAATGTTGTTTCTCCTTTAGGGGGAGAGTCTTCGGAGGATGAAGAACCCGGTTTTGAAGTGGAGTCTGCCGTTTCGGAAGAAGAATATCAGGGACCGGAAATGGAACCTTATAACCCGACAAAAGATTTGGAGAATTATCGTTTCCCCACGATCGACCTGATGAAGCATTTTGAAAACGACGATCCGACAATTGATATGGATGAACAGAATGCCAATAAAGACCGTATCATCAATACGTTGCGCAGCTTCGGCATTGAAATCAGCACGATTAAGGCAACGGTCGGTCCTACGGTTACTCTGTATGAGATAACTCCCGAACAAGGCGTGCGTATCTCCAAAATTCGCGGATTGGAGGATGATATTGCGTTGAGCCTGTCTGCTGACGGTATCCGTATCATTGCCCCGATACCGGGCAAGGGAACCATCGGTATTGAGGTACCGAACAAGAATCCGAAGATTGTTTCCGGGCAAAGTGTTATCGGAAGCAAGAAATTCCAGGAATCCAAGTTTGACCTGCCTATTGTGTTGGGAAAGACTATTACGAATGAAGTCTTTATGTTCGACCTTTGCAAGATGCCGCACGTATTGGTGGCAGGTGCAACCGGTCAGGGTAAGTCTGTCGGTCTGAATGCAATTATTACTTCCTTATTATATAAGAAACATCCGGCTGAACTGAAGTTTGTCCTGGTCGACCCGAAGAAGGTAGAGTTCAGCATCTACTCGGTCATTGAAAACCATTTCCTTGCCAAACTTCCCGATGGCGGTGAACCGATTATTACGGACGTGACGAAAGTAGTGCAAACTCTGAATTCCGTCTGTGTGGAAATGGATACCCGTTATGACCTGTTGAAAATGGCTCATGTACGTAATGTCAAGGAGTATAATGAGAAGTTTATCAACCGTCGTCTGAATCCGGAGAAAGGACATAAGTTCATGCCGTATATTGTCGTTGTTATCGACGAGTTCGGTGACCTGATTATGACGGCAGGTAAGGAGGTGGAACTTCCGATTGCCCGTATCGCCCAGTTGGCGCGTGCTGTCGGTATCCACATGATTATCGCTACACAGCGTCCGACGACGAATATCATCACGGGTACGATTAAAGCCAACTTCCCGGCCCGTATCGCTTTCCGTGTATCCGCCATGATGGATTCCCGAACGATTCTTGACCGTCCGGGTGCCAACCGTCTGATTGGTAAGGGAGATATGCTTTTCTTACAGGGAGCTGATCCGGTGCGTGTGCAATGTGCCTTTATCGATACGCCGGAAGTAGAGGAAATCACGAAGTTTATTGCCCGTCAGCAAGGATATCCTACTCCTTTCTTCCTGCCCGAGTATGTGAGTGAAGACAGCGGTAGCGAAGTAGGGGATATTGATATGGGGCGTCTTGACCCGTTGTTTGAAGACGCTGCCCGGTTGGTGGTTATTCATCAGCAAGGTTCCACGTCGTTAATTCAACGTAAGTTTGCTATCGGTTATAATCGTGCCGGCCGTATCATGGATCAACTTGAAAAGGCTGGAATCGTCGGTCCTACGCAGGGAAGCAAAGCGCGTGACGTACTTTGCATTGATGATAATGATCTTGAAATGCGTTTGAACAATTTGCAGTAATCAATCGTTTATTAATCAAATGAGGAAATACATTTTTAGTGTTTTAATAGCTTTACTGTCATTGCCTGTGATTGCTCAACAACAGCAGTCGCAGGCTAAAGCTGTTCTTGATAAGACAGCCGAAGCTTTTCGTAAGGCAGGCGGAGTGAAGGCTGATTTCATTATTAAATTTGTGACTAACGGTTTGGTGGAAGGGTCGGAAAGCGGTACGATTCAGTTGAAAGGAGAGAAGTTCGTATTGAAGGCGTCCGAAGTGATAACCTGGTTTGATGGGAAAACGCAATGGAGCTATGTAGTCAGGAATGATGAAGTGAACGTCAGCAATCCGACACAGGAAGAACTGCAACAGATTAATCCGTATACATTCCTGTATATGTATCAGAAAGGATTTTCCTATAAACTGGGAACAGTAAAGACTTACGGGGGAAAGGCTGTCTGGGAAGTAATTCTCACAGCGAAGGATAAGAAACAGGATTTGGAGCGTATCACTCTTTATGTGACGAAGAATACGTATGAGCCTCTATATATTCTGCTTCAGCAGCGTGATCAGCAGACGCGTAATGAGATTACCGTGACAGGTTATCAGACCCGGCTGAATTATGCGGATAGTATTTTTTCTTTTGATAAAAAACAATATCCGAATGCAGAGATTATTGATTTGAGATAAAATGTTTTTGAATAACAAAACGATAAAGGTATAATTAAAATGGCAGAAATAGAAAAAGTTAAGTGCCTGATTATTGGTTCAGGACCTGCCGGATATACGGCAGCGATTTATGCGGGACGTGCAAACTTGTGTCCGGTGCTTTATGAAGGATTGCAGCCCGGCGGTCAGTTGACGACAACTACGGATGTTGAAAACTTCCCCGGTTATCCGGAAGGTATCAGCGGACCGCAGTTGATGGAAGATTTGCGTGCACAGGCGAGCCGCTTTGGGACAGATGTACGTTTCGGTATTGCTACTGCAGCGGATTTGAGCAAGGCTCCTTATAAAATAACGATTGACGGAGAAAAAGAAATCGAAGCGGAGACGTTGATTATCTCTACCGGGGCAACAGCTAAGTATTTGGGACTGGAAGACGAAAAGAAATATGCGGGAATGGGTGTCAGCGCTTGTGCTACCTGCGATGGTTTCTTCTATCGTAAGAAAGTGGTTGCCGTAGTCGGTGGCGGTGATACGGCTTGTGAAGAAGCGGTTTATCTTGCCGGACTTGCATCGAAAGTATATCTGATTGTCCGTAAGCCTTTCCTGCGTGCATCGAAGATTATGCAGGAGCGCGTGATGAATCACGAGAAGATTGAAGTTCTTTTTGAACACAATGCTGTCGGTTTGTACGGTGACAATGGAGTGGAAGGTGTAAACCTTGTGAAACGTTGGGGTGAACCGGATGAGGAACGTTACAGCCTGCCTATCGACGGTTTCTTTCTGGCTATCGGTCATCAACCGAATTCTGATATATTCAAGGATTATCTGGATACGGATGAAGTGGGTTATATCATTACAGATGGTGCCAGTCCGCGTACGAAAGTTCCCGGAGTGTTTGCTGCCGGAGATGTGGCCGACCCTCATTACCGTCAGGCTATTACAGCGGCGGGAAGCGGATGCAAGGCTGCTATTGAGGCAGAACGTTACCTTTCTGCAAAAGGACTTATCTGATAAATATAATGTTCAGTATAAAACCGAAGGATAGTAATCACACAATTCCGGTGTGGTAACTCTTAAAATAAAAACGGTGGACATCGGTTAGAAACTAGTGTCCACCGTTCTTTTTATATTGGGTTTACTCTAAGATGATTTACACTTGTTTAATACGCTTCAATCTCGTCCAGCCATAATTCGGCAGGAATCACTTCCGGACCATTGATAAAGATAAAAGAAGAAGAGAAATACTTTCCTTCATGATCCTAAAATGTGTGTTAAGTTATAAATAGATTTGACACGACAAATTTGTAATTTCTGTTTGTACAAAATTATTTGTGCCTATTGCTTTATGCGTATAAAAGAATGGATCTTGTTTCTCTTTCTTATACAAGTTGTTTAAAGAACAGACCTTGTGTTTATAATAAAAAGTGAGAACGTTTATTATAAACGGGTCTTAAGTTTATTATAAACGATTATTGGCTGAACTCTTGAAAAATGGGTGAAGAATTTAAACAAAATGGGGCGAAATCCTTGCAGACTTCACCCCATTGTTAGTTCTTACAGTACACTTGCGTGTATGCAATCTGATGATTTATGTCTTTATTTTTGTATGTTTCATACCTGTTGTTTCTGATTCGTTTCTGCAAATATACAAAATAAAAAAGGAAAAGTCAATACCCTGTTTCCGTTTTGAAGCTGAATACATAGGCAATGGTGGCTGGCATCAATACCTCTTTCTCCATTGCTATTATTTGAGAAGCTGTTCCTCAATGATTTGCACGTACTTCTCCGGAGTAGCTCCGACTTCGACGATAGGTTTGCCGCCTACCGGAATAAAGAAAAGAGTCGGCAGCGCCTGTACTCCGAAATGTTTGCACAAGTCTTTCTCTTTATCCGCATTCACTTTATAAAACATGACTTTTCCCTTATACTTTTCAGCCAATTCTTCCATTTTCGGAAGCAGTCTCATGCAAGGGCCGCACCAAGTTGCCCAAAAGTCAACAACCACAGGTTTGTCTCCATTATAAACGAAATCATTTCCTGTCCGGTAATCAAAAATATGTTCCAGAAAGAATTGGCGGGTAATCGGATTCATCTTGCCGTCTTCCGCTTTGACTTCCGTTACTTTAGCTTCCGATTCGGGAATAGGAACCAAGTCGAAAGGCTGGAAGTATATTTTTTGATGAACATAATCAATGGACAAAATGCCGTAGTCCAATAGTTTCTTTCCTAAAACAGAATGTTTCAGAGATGGATTCCTCACGGCAAAGGCATCGTCTATCTTTGTTTTCACGAATATTGTTTCCGGTAAGGTCAGGCTTTCTTCTTCTTGTGCCGTCTCTTTATAGCCGATTGAAACTTTTTGCGGAGTTCCCTTCGGATAAAGTGTGCTCCACTCGTTAAAGTCTTTTTCAGTGAGGTTGATTAATCCGTCGCTCCATGTATCTAAAATAGGAAAAATTGTTTTATCTTGAATCGATATCGAACATACTATACCTAAACCTGTTATCAATTCAAAATTTTCTCTATAGTTTAGTTTCATGTACGAAGGTCGGTACGGCTGAGTGATAGTGATCTTTTTTCGTCGCATGTCAATGGTCAAGACGGAAGTTCGGAATACTGCAGAATTCAATACTCCCATTACTCCCAGTTTGCGTAGATAAGGTTCATCTTCTAATATGAATGTTGGCAGACTATTGCTGAATGTATTATTACCAATAGTTAAGGTTCCTATTTCATAGATTTTCTTTACGGGAACCTGTTTGAATTTGAAATTCTGGTAACTTCCAAAACTACTGGCGTTTTTCGTGTTGATTTTCAGTTGGTTGACAGCTTCCGGAAGTAATGCATTATGTCCGGCTAAATCAAGTACAAAATTTGCTGTTTCTCCATTTATATTGGCTTCTATGATAATCTTTCCATCGATTGTTTTAAATGGAATGATTTCCGTCATACTGTTCTGTGTTTGTGCTTTTATGCCTGAAATAAAACAAAAAGCAATCAAACATATATGTATTTTTATTATCATATTTCTCAAATTCATATTGTTTTAAAGTCTATCTTTCTTTTTTGATTTCTATTTTTCTCTCCTGATTGTCCTTTTTAATAATAATATATCCTGTATCTCCGGGAATAGCGTTCATTATCTCTTCTATAGCAATCTGGCTCATCGGACAGTTGCTTAATGAGGTTCCGTTGATATTGATTACCTGATCACCGAAAGATACTTGGTCTTTCATACTATCCCATATCGTTGTGATTTCAAATCGTTCGTTGCGTGGCAATATACTCACATTCCAAAGAACGGGAGCACCTCCCATATCAGTTTTCCCTTTTTCGAATGGGAGGAAGAAGAAGCGTTTACGCATATAGTCTATAATCACTTTTCCATATTTCAGCAAGTCTACTCCTATGATTGTTTCATTCATTACGCTTGTCGTGCAGCCTATGTTTGTGAATTCCTTATCCATGATACGAATAGAAGGTATGTTCAGTTTTTTGATTTCTACAGGATTTCCCAGTCCGGCTAATCCGGCAGAGACAATCCCATGTGCATGATTTGTTTCTTTTATATCGGATATATCAGCCAGCCTGTTATAATCTTGTATCGAATATAGTAGAAAACTTTCTGCACCAGTGTCAAACAATATTTTCATAGTCTGTTCTTCTTGCTTGACAGTGATAAATGAGTGATATTCCGTTTCATCCAGAAGAGGAACTCCGTCTGTTAGTTTCAGTTTCTCGGGGCGATAGGGATAGTTGATGACCATGATTCTATAGCGAGAGTCAAATGTTACTACAGATTGTGAGAATGCGTCTCCACCGAGAATGCCGGCGACTCCTAAATCAGTGAAAAAAGGATCTTTGGGCAGCACCATTGTTTTTAATAGCTTGATTTGGTAACTATTGCCGATGGATACATTGGAGACATATGCTTCTTGATAGTTTTGTCCCTGTCCGTTCACATCAGAAATGCGTGTATATCCTGCAGCGTTTGCCTGCATTTCAAGGGCTATATCGTACATCGTTCCGGTTTTGCCACCGGTGTCGACGATATATTTCGTTTTAACGCCGTTGATTGTGACAGGAATAATGATTTTGTTGTGTACCAATTCATAGGGAATAGTGTCGCAAACCTTATTTTGGATTTGCGACATACATTCCTTTCCATAGATTAGAAACATTAACAGCCATAAACCGGTGAGTATCTCTGCTCTTTTCATATCATTTCTTTTGCGAATTCATTTTTTCTGCTTCTAGAATAGCTTGATAGGCGTTAACAATACCTCCGGAGATACATAAATCATCAAAAAGGAATAAATCTTGTGAAGGTCTGTCGTCTACTCGAATGCCTTTTTCTACTTCTACTCCTTTGCGTGAGGTTACACTTTTTAATAGAATATCACGGATTTGTGAGCCGGTAAGCTTTGGAAAATAAGATTTTATGAGTGTGGCTACTCCGGCTACGGTAGCGGCCGCTAGTCCTTCTCCTGTTCCTGTTCGGTAAGTGTCTCCCATGTATGCAGAATATATATCTGTTCCCGGAGCATAGATATCTAGTGTATTTGCTCCATAATTTGTATCCATAACCGGATTTCCTTTTTTATCAGAAGAGGCGACTATCATAAGATTGGTGAGTTCTTTGTCTTTACTCATTTTCCGGTTCGGGAAGAATTCTACTTTGTCCATATCGATAGATGTATTCCACGCGGGAACTATCACTATGGCTCCTTTCTTTTCCGCTTCTTTCAATTCATGGATTATCCATTGTTTTTGTTCCTCGGGGTATAACATATTCTGTTCAGGCAATACAATCACATCTGCTCCGTGGCTGACTGCATAATGAATGGCTAATGCCATATCTTTCAGGTAAGGTTCCCCTTCTCCTGTACAGATACGTAGCGTCATGATTTCTGCTTGATCGGCAATGCCATCGCTTCCTATTTTATTGTCACGTTTAGCAGCTATAATTCCTGCCTTCATTATGTTGGTTGCTGCATCGGATGTAAGTAGTATATTATTTCCATAATTGCTGTCATTTATGTCCATTGGGTTGTCACCTGTAATTTCTTTCCGTTGGTCCGTACCATATTTTCTTAAGGCTTCTTCGTAAGAGGCTTTAGCTGTTTCCACACTTTTCTTACCCATATTTTGGTATACAGGTTCCCATTTATCTGTATTATATAAACTGAAATAATAGGCTGTACATACAAAGGCTACTTCAGAGAGGCTGTCCCTTTCCGCTTTAGGGTCATAACAACTTTGAAACTCCTCGACGGTTAATTCTTTTCCAGGGAAGCGCTGCTTCATGTCTCTATTAAATTTTTCAACGTATTCTTCGATGACATAAGCAAGTTGCAGACCACTGTAAGTACTTCCTATTCTGGATTCGGGCATTACTTTATATCGATAATAGTTATATTCTTCCATGTTTTCCGGTGCAGCTACTTCCTGACGTGTTCCATTAATAATTTTATAATACTTTTTCCCATCAAAAATATAGTCTGCATATTTATCTTTCAAGCGGAAGAATTCACGTTCTCCTTCTCTCGTCAAAGACTCCACAACTTGAGCATCTTTGCCTCCGAGGAAGTTCCAACCATTAATATCATCAATAAGACCATTTCTATCATCATCTTTTTGATTTAATTTTTCTTTGGGATTGATCCATATAGCCTGTCTCAGATCTTCGTGTTCCACGTCCATTCCGGTTCCGATTAATGCGACAATCGGCCTTTTCTTGAGTTTCTTTTTGTTAGCATTCAAATATTCATAGGCTTTATTAACTTCAGCGCCATATACACTGTCTCTGTCGAAAGAACAATTGTACCAGTCCAGTTCGGATTGTTTTTTTTGTTTTTCAACTTTTTGTTTTATTAATTGAGCTGATGTAATTCCACAAATAAGGCAGCATAAGATAAGGGATATAAGTTTTTTCATTGTAGGATGAGTTATGATATTTATATAGTCAGATTAATTTCTAGCTTTTAATATGGCTTCACGTACTTGTTCTCCGCGGACATTACGTGCTATTAGTTTTCCTTCTTTGTCAATGACTACAAGGAAAGGGATAGCATAAAAGCCATAAGCTGTCTGGATAGCACTTGGAGCTTCATTACTTTTCGGAAAGCCTGTTTTATCCCACAGCATTACCCAGGGAAGTTTTTCTTCGTCCAGCATCTTTTTCCACTTAGCTTGGCTATCGTCTAGTGATACGCTGATGAACTCCAAATCGTCAGCTTTCAGTTCATTATATATTTTTAGCATACTACGCATCTCCTTACGACAAGGGCCGCACCAGGAAGCACAGAAATCCAAAACGACAATTTTACCGCGAAAGTCTTTTAAATTGACCTTCTGATCATTGACATTCGTGAAAGTAAAGTCCGGACATTCTGCACCAATAATTTGGTGGGAAAGGATTTTGACTCTTTCTACCAGCCAGCGGGCAGATAAAGAGTTTCGCTCATCATCGGAAATCATATCCAATAATTTCTTATTAGAGTAATAGTCATTTACATTGGCCAGATAAGCAAGCGCGGATACCATATTAGGTGACAGTTGCGCGTTAGCTGGAAGAGAAACAGTTGCTGTGTCCGGGTCTTTATCTGCGGGTAAATATTCTTGCAGAGTGAGAAACGAGTCGATACCTTTAAACGACAGGGAACTTTGTTCGGGATTTGTCTCATCATAGTAGCCGATGATGTTCACTTCATGGTTCTCGAAATATATTTTTTCTTCCGTTTTTCCGATTCGCAATGTGTAGATATCGGGTTGAATCAGCTTCTGTTCTGTGGCGAACTCTTTATTGGGTTGGAGTTCACAGCTAAGAATAAGTGTTCCGTTCAGGTCATTCACTTGCAAAGTGGTTGGTTTCAGTATTCTTAACTTGCCTTTAATTTGTAGTCCATCTTTGCACCACGAACTTGTCGTGGCGCATAAGAAGGACGAAAAAAATAAAATGAAAAGTTTCTTTGTTGATATCATAGAATTGTATTTAAATAATAATCGTCACAGGAGAATAGTTACCAGTCAAATCCTGCCCAGGGATCGTCATCGTCTCCACCGTCTTCATCGTTGTTACCCGGTATTTCTGGATGAGGCTGAATATCCCAGTCATTCGGACCTTTAGCTATGGCTTCCAAATCAATTCCATAATTCTCCTTCATGTATTTGCGTACGAAAGCGAATTTCTCGATAATAAGCGGGAATTGACTGTATCTTTCGGTACTTTCGGCTTCCGTATAATATAATGATAGTAAGGCATATCCGGCAAATGTTGCTTCCCGGGTCGGGTTGCTGCCGTCATATTCTTCATTCAGTGTGAATTTATTTGTATTTACAGTACCTGGAAATCCCCTGTTCAAGTGAAAATCAGGACTGTCTGTTTCCCAAAAATAGAATGATATAGGAGTCACGTAATCCAAACCACGGTTGAATTCTTCGGGAATGGTAATTAGCCTTTTTTCTACAGCAGCCTTTATGATATTACCGAGAATCATTTTCCGACGTTGGCTGAACGTTACTTGGTCGTCCGGCATAATATATTTGTCGGTCATTTCTGCCTGAGGTCCGAATAAACAGGTGCTCCAGTAATCCAGACCATTAATGATTTCGTGCATGGCATTATTTTGTTTGATAACGACTGCTCCCAAATCTATTTCCGTTGCTATATGCACATTATAAGCCATATACCAATATAACGGTAATAATTTGCTTGTAACCTTTTTACACTTTTCGTTATTGAGGTAGGAGAATACATGTTTCTTCATAAATTCCGTATAGAACTTCGCCATTTCATCGTTGATACACCCTTCCCCTTTATAATTTGTGGATGCACCTCCTGTCCAGCTACGATTGAAATCTTCATCTTGCAGATCTTTATAAATCAGATAGACGCCGAAATCTTTTTGTATTTGTGAGATGTCATCATCCCAGCTATTCGTTCCTTGGGGAACTTTGAAACGTAATTCAATGCCTCCTTCTGTGGGGGTAAGTGCATCTTCTTCATAGCATGAGGTGAATGCTATGCAAGTGAGGAGTCCCCATAATAAATATATATTTCTCATATTTGTTTCTTTTTTAAGTTACTGAAATTATTAGCATTAGTTTTCTCGTTTAGGAGCCAAAGGATTTTGTTCCAGTCTTTTATTTTTAATCAATACTTCATCCGGAATCGGCATGGTATAAGAAGGGTCGTTGGATTTTAGCGTATATGTTTTACCTTCCCATTCGTGTGTGATTTGAGGCATTCCGTAGCGTCTCAGGTCGAACCAGCGTTGTCCCTCAAAACAGAGTTCTTTTCTTCTTTCTGCCTTGATGAAGTTTTTCAACGTCTCACCGGTCAATCCGGCAGGGACAACTAACTTTTCTGGTTCGTATCGATTCTCCAATAAAGTTCTCATAGCTGAAAGCGCCTTACTTTCTTCGTTATTGTAGGCAGCAGCTTCTGCAAGATTCAGATATGCTTCACTCAGTCTAAAAGAGAGTGCAAAATTCTCTGAACCATTAGGCTCGCCCATTGCAGATAGTTGGTATTTCCCGAAAGAACTGTAATAGTCCGGATAAAAACTGTTATTTATTCTGTTATATTCTTTAGCTATGTATTTTTCTTTTCTTAAGTCTCCATCTTTAAAACTTTCCAACAGATCATCGGAAGCTGTGAAGGCTTTCCGATAGTAGGTAATATTTATTCCCCAACCGGGATAATCGGGGTCTTCCTCTTCACGAGATACTGTTTCGTTATTAAATTCTGTGAGATCAGATACATTTCCATATAGCCAGATTACTTCTGATGATTTCAAAGACGTGAAATTGTAATAAGGTTCTGCTGTTGACGTAGAAGGCAGATTATTCAAATTGATTAAAGAGAAAGACCACTCATTGATTACCTTGTCGGCATATATCGCTGCATCCTTCCAATTTTCCATGTAAAGGAAAACACGGGATTTCAATAA
>OHAV01000246.1_pt1 | contig 26047 bp, 26 predicted proteins | sample 1577271 | NCBI WGS metagenome assembly OHAV01 (sample SAMEA3879537, study PRJEB24766) | human gut metagenome | biome: human-associated habitat; feature: feces | place: USA | collected 1985/1987 | reverse complement strand
TTAAAAATGGACAATAAAAAAGTCTGAAAACCGTAGTTTTCAGACAAATTGTGGTCGAGGTGACAGGATTTGAACCTGCGACCTTTTGGTCCCGAAAATTGATCTCATAGGGCGCTTGAATCCCTGACAGTCCGTTTGAATCACTTGTTGACAGGATTTGTTTGGATGGGAAAGCGCCGTCAGTTGGGGAGTTTGCGTGGCAGACGACCAGACTCAAGGAACCAGTGGTCATGGAAACCCGATGCCTTATTCCGCAGCGCTTCTCGTATAGTATACCGCACGCCCGCTGCCATGTTTGACGAGCACGCCTTCCTCAATCAGCCTTTTTAGGGCGTTTTCCAGCGAGGACTTGCCGATGGTGGGACATAGCGCCATAAGATCGGTCTTGGTGAATTTGCCAATCTTCTGCATGCAGGCCCTGCGGACAATCTTCAGCGAGGGCAGCTTCTCCGAAACCATATCGACCCGGTCCTCGAAATCCCGGTACGCTGCAAGAAGAATCCGAATCATGTACTTGATGAGTGGGGTAGGGTCTTCCACATTCTCATGCCAGCCAGTCCGGCATTTTTCCAAAGTTTCATAATACTGAGAGGCTCACCCTCTCCCGTGCCGGTCAGAAACGCCTTGGCTTCTGCACGGGCGAAGCGGTGGGAAAAGCGCTTCAAGATCCACTCCTCAAAGCCAAAGCTCTCGTCTTCCAGGAGATTGATGTGAATCTTAGCAATGGGGGACAATTTGTGCGTTTCGAACCGATAGATATTCAGCACTTCGTCATCTTCGGGGATCTGCTTCCCCTCTGCGATCCACTGCGCCTCGGCGTCCGTGGCAATGGTGGAAACGGCGTAGTCATTATGGTACATAGGCACGACCGTAGTCTGCGAAGATGCGTCCTGCGCCGAATCCGTCCAGGGGTACCGTGCCGTATCCATTGGGTCAAGTTCCTTCAGCCGTTCCATGCCAAACTCTGTAGCGGCTGCAGGGACGATAATAGGCTGGTAGAAAGTGGTCATATTTGCCACAGCCTTGGCAATGGTCATGTTTTCATAGGTGTCCGCTCACCGGTATTCGTCCCACTTGTTACGCATGAGGCAGGATTGTCGGAACAGCCTGTCGATCTGTTCCGTATTACCGCCGCACCAAAATGCCAGGATGGAGGTGAGGGCGGCATCCGCTTCGCTTTGGGTTTTATAGCCTGTGATGTCCCCATTCCAGAGCCGATTGAACTTTTCGCCGTTCCGGGCAGAAGATGCTTTGATGATGACATCCTCATCGAAGAGATAGCTTTTACCAGGGGAGGCCACAGCGGGTGTAGACGGTGTGGGGCGACCCATATAGGTATCGAGCAGCCAGGTTAGAGCCTCGGCGGTTTCGGTGACATCGGCGGCATTCAACACATCCCCTGTGACCGTGAGGAAACGGTTGGTGTGACCGGGGATGTAGACCTCGATGTTGCCGTTTTTGATGTAGTAGGTGGCGGTAGCAAAGGGTGGCCAATCTATCAAACATACCGCTTGCTAAATTTCAAGGTTTCAATATTTACTTCACTGCAAGAACCTGATTTCGGTCCAGAAGGTCGCGGCCCTCGTTGATCTGCATGAAGCAGCAAATCACATCCACACGGACTATGGACTTACGCCCAATCCGCAGGACCGGGATTTTCCCCCAATCCACAAGACGGCGGAGGGTGTTGCGTCCAATGCCGGTATAGTCGGCAGCTTCTTCAATCGTCATGCCGATCTTACCAAAGCCCGCAGGCTGAACAGCGGAGTATCTTTCTGTATGAGTACGCCCGGAAGTCCCGGCCGGAATATTCGCATAACAAACAGGCGAATTTGAAGTCATAATTGTTCGCCTCCTTCGAGAACAAAAAAGCAGCCGCGCCGATCTGGTTGGAGCCGTTGTAACATACGGCGCACTTCGGCGCGGCTGCCTTGACTTTTCAGTAACTTCAAGCCCGCTGTATTTGCCACGCATCCCCAGCGATGGGGATATTACAGGCCGCCCCTAGCAGGGCTGTCATAACTCCGCAGCATCGTTCAAATCGTGTGCCGCAGGGTTCCCCCTCAAGTCTGTGGGAGGTCGTGAGAAAGTATCTTTAACCCCCGCGCTGTCATCGCGCCCGGAGTGCCTGTCCGGGTCTAAGGTATGCGTTGATCGCTCGGATAGCTTGTCCCATCACCTCCTTGAAGCTATCGTCCTGGCGGCGCACCTTATGTCGCTCATCACGCGGGTTTCGTACCTGCAATACCGTATATTCAGTTGTCATGGTTCTATGAAGGGTGAGGAAAATGTGTCCTTCACCTATCACATTTTTTAAGGCCGTTTGTTAGCTATTTTTGAGACCCGCCGCGAACTTTTTTGAAATTTTTTTGATTGCCCTGGCAAGGGAGAGAGAGACGCTGGCCTTCGTCACTCCTTCGAGCCAGGCAATCTCGGTGATGGACTTCTTTTCGGCAAGGTACAGCCAGACCCGGCGATACTGCTTTGCGTTCAGAACGGCTTTCAATGCGGCCAGTCGTTTCTCCCGCAAAGCCTTTTCCTCTGCCTGGGCATCCGCCTTCAGAAGCTCGGAGAAAAATTCATCCTCGGCAGACCGAACCGCTCCGACCACATCCAGGTAATCATCCAGAGCCACACGATTATCGTTGAAGCTCCGGCCTTCCTTTTCTGTCTGGTGGTAGTCTGCATCTGACCAGGCTTTCCATTTCAGAAATTCTTCCTCACTGGAAAAGTCCGCGCGGGTGAGCCGGATGCGGCCGCTTACACTTATGTATATAATGCTGTCCTGATCGTATTTGTTCAGGGCGTATTCGCTTTTCTTACGGACAATTTGACTGGGTTTTCCAATGCAATCAATGCAGTGTTCCCGCAGACGGATGTCCAGAACTGCATCATTCATCAGCTGCGCAATTCGAGCAAATATGTGTCTTACAAGGATTTGAAGGCGCTCATGGCCGATCTCAAAGCTGTTTATGCCGCGGTGGATGAACCGTCGGCCCAAAGCGCCCTGGACGCATTTGAAGAAGCCTGGGGAAAGAAGTATCCCCGGATCGCTGCTTCCTGGCGGGAAAATTGGGCGAATCTGAGCACGTATTTCAAGTTCCCGCAGGAGGTTCGCCGGCTGATCTATACGACCAATGCCATTGAGGGCTTCAATCGCCAGCTTCGCAAGGTCACCAAAGCCAAGGCGGTTTTTCCTACGGATGACAGTCTGCTGAAAATGCTGTATCTCGCCATGATGGACATTACGAAGAAATGGACCGGACGGCGGCAGGATTGGAGCGTCATTCATGCCCAGCTGGCGATCTATTACGCAGATCGGATGCCTGAGTAACAGAAATCCCTTCCCTGTCAAGGGTATATGAACAGCAGCACGCCGCTGCCCTTGACAGGCTGCAGGATTTCTGCTTCATGGCAATCAAGGCGGCGAACAGGGAGCCCTGCACGCCGCCTAGATCAACTTTGATTCTTACACCGGCTTCAGCCATCATCCGTCCTTTTTCCAAATAGTAATTGCATCCCCATGGGAAGTACGTCCACTCAAAGGTAAATCCACCATCCAGACGTGCAATCTCATCCAATACCTTTACGCCTTCAGCGATTACTTCCGGACCAATACCGTCTCCGGGAATGACTGCAATCCTGTAATGCGTCATAGCCCAATCACCTCTTCAATAGTTGTTGTTGAAAAAAGACCATTTATACATTCTTGATGCGGAGTCGCATCACAGAGTGGGCAGGAAGCAGCATGCTACCATCCTGTGCTGATACATCGTACTCAGCAAAGCGCGTTCCCATCATCAGGCTCTCACCCCGGAACAGCCGCGCTTCTACTAATCCGGTTATTCCCTGCAGTTCGAGCGTCTTATCTTGATTAAGAGATTTGTTGATCAAAGTTGCAATATACATATCTTCCTGTTTGTCAAGGCTGACAAGGCATCTTACATCTTCATCATCGGTCATGCTTTGCAGCAGCAGATTACCTTTGTGCTCTTTCATTACGCCCATCATCTGTCCACAAGCAGTCAATTCGGCATAGGTCTTTTCCACAACGATGGCGCCTTCATTAATGGGTTGAAAGTACATGACCATCGATATGTTCAAACGCTGATGGTTCTTGCATAGCATGTCGAGCATCAATGCTGTATACAGTCCCTCAAGAACACCTGGATCATGATACCATGCAAAATACAAATTCCATTCGTCATACGAGATAGAAACTGCCGAACATCCATTCTCATTCATCAATTCACGAAGTTTCTCAACCGCCGTCAGACATTTGTCTGGAGCACCAATAATGGTAGCGTAGGTGTTTTTCAAGCCGTTATCCGTAACGAAATCTGCGCCACCCTCAAAAATTCGCGGTGCATAATTGTGATAGGAGATATAATGTACGCCTTCAGCCGCGAGTTTTGGCAATTCCGCCAGCCATTCTCTGTAGTCGTATTCAGGGTTGTAAGCCCCCGAAGCAAACAGAACAATCTCAGGATCAACTTCACGCATTTTCCGGGCATATTGCGTGGCTTTGGCTGTGTATGCCGCAGGCGTATTGGGGCCATCCATATGTCCCAAGCCTTGCTCGTTGCCCAAGGACCAATATTTGACGGCATAGGGCTGTTTAAACCCACGTTCTGCGCGCACTTTACCCCATTCCGTATCGGCAGTTCCATTGCAATATTCTACAAACTGTGCGCATGTCTCCGCCGTATCCCTGCCGAAATTGATCGTCAAATAAGGTTCTGCACCTATCAGATGGCATAGCTGAATGAAATCATCAATTGCCATCTCATGGAAATCGAAACCCTGCGTATAGGGATGGGTTTCCATCTCGCGAACGGATTTCTGCGCACCACGCATGTCTACATCCATTAAACCATCTTTCCAGTGATATTCACCGGCAAAGTTGCCACCCGGCCAACGTAGTACAGAGGGACCGATTTCCCTGAGCTTGTCAATTACATCAGGCCGCAATCCCAGTACATGATCCGTAGGAATCAGCGACACAACGCCAATTTTCATCTCTCCGCGATTGTGGGTAATTACTTCAAAACAGGCATTGTCCGTACTTTCAGGTGCCGTAAATACAAACGCAGTCTTTTCCCATTCGTGCTGTGCTGGCGTTTCAATATGTTCAGCGTACATGCGGCGCGTACGTGCGTTAACAATGCGGATGGTGTAGCTGAAAGCCTCATCACTATTTGTTTTAACGACTGATCGCACCTGGTACGATTTGTCCTTTTCAAGTACAATGCCGTCTTGGCCAACACCGGCTTCCATCCCAACGTACGGATTCTGTACCACCTGAGAGTTGCATTCATTTCTACGCTGCAAGATCCCTGTAAACCATTCCTCGCTGTGCCTTACATAGGCATCAAAGCGATCCAGCGTGAAATATACTTCCCTTCCGCCAATTCTGTACCATTCGGCTGCCTGACCAGAGTGAGCCGCTGGTTTGCCGGCAAACTTACGGTTACGCAGAATTTGTGCGCTCAACCCTTGATAGATGCAGCTGCGAGTATGCTCCAAATTGTGTGAAAATATATTGGGATGTATAATGCCTTGCGTTTTTTCGGGACAGATGGTAACTCGTACTTTTTCCATAGAAGCACCTCCTATTCAGCTTTTCACAGCGCCCAGAGCCATGCCTTCAATGACGTTTTTGCTAAGGATGAAGTACAGGATCAGCGTAGGCGTTACCGCCATCACAATAGCCGCAAAGGTCGGTCCCCATTCCACCAGACCAAACTCACCCGTGAAATCCTTCAGCGTGATAGGCAGCGTTCTCATTGCACGATCCGTCAAAAACGTATTGGCATAGGTGAATTCATTCCAAACATAAATGAAGCGGTACGTCAGAACTGTGACCGTTGTATTGCGCACCATGGGAACGACAATTCTCATAAACGTTTGGAATGTAGTCGCGCCATCAATGTAAGCGGATTCCAACACAGAATCGGGAACGTAGTCCATGAAGCTACGGTACATGTAAGTCACAATCGGTATGGAAAAGCCAACCTGTGGTAAAATCAGAGACAAGTAAGTGTTGCGTAGACCCAGTGTGTTGAAAACCTTAAACATGGGAATCAGGCAGCAGAATACCGGAATCATCATGCCGAGCAGCACAAAGTTAAACACCTTTTCGCCGCCCTTCCAGCGAAGTTTGCGAACGGCAAAAGCAAAGGGACAGCAAATGGCAACCTCAAGCGTAAGCGTGACGACTGCAACAATCGTGCTGTTGAGAAACGAACGGGGGATGGTAGAAACCTCAAGCGCTTTTTTGAAATGGCCTGTATACAGGGAGGAAGGAAGAGAGAGGGCAGAAAGGTTGGTCAATTCTTCAGTGGTTTTAATGCTTTGCAGGATGACCCAAATAATAGGATAAACCTGTATGACAGCAAACAGTATGAGAACGGCATACAGAATCGTTCTTCCTCGAGCAGACATCACATTTTTTTGCACTGCTTTCTCCTCCTTTACTCTACGTTGCTCTTGCGAGTAAACAGGTTCACAATTCGTACGGCAATCAGGCATTCCAACATCAGGAATACAGCCATGGCGCTACTGTAACCATAACGCATGGTTTGGAAAGCTGTTTTGTACATGTAAGTGGCGATCATTTCACTGGCTGTGCCAGGGCCTCCGTTTGTAAGCACATACGGCATTTCAAAAGATTTGAGTGTGCCGGAGATCAGCATGACCAAAACCACACCGAATACGCCTTTAATCATGGGCAGTTTGATGTAAAGATGTTGTTTAAACCAACCGCAACCATCAATATAGGCAGCTTCTACCACTTCCTGCGAAATGGATGTCAGGCCCGAATACAGAATGACCATATAGATACCGCAATATTTATAGCCGTCTACCAGAGCGAGGGTTGACAAAGCTGTTGACGGCGTACCAAGCCATGATTTCGGTTTGATTCCAATTGCCTGAAAAACGATGTTGATAACGCCCATGGGTTGCAGTGCCAGAAGCTTGATAAAGATCTGCGCAATGGCAACCGTGCTGATGATGCACGGCACAAAGTACATCACTTTGAATAGATTGCGTCCCTTGGTGATGCTGCTGAGAATAACGGCCAATATAAGACCCAGCGACAGCTGATAGGTAGTGCTGATTGCAACAAATTTCAGATTATTCCAAAACGCTTTGTTGAAAGTACGCTCTGAAAGCAGCTTTTGGTAGTTTTTAATACCCACAAATTTGGCAGCAGTGATTCCGTTCCAGTCCTGAAAGCTCAAAACAATCGTCCACAGAATCGGAATAATCACCACAAAGGCAAAAACCAGCAAAGCCGGTGCGGCAAAAGCCCATGGAGTCCATTTCTTTTGATATCTCATGTTTTTCTTACACTCCTGCGCTTCGTTCAGAATATAGAAAACGGCTGCGCCAAACTGTCAACCGCCTCAGACGGCGGCGGCCGTTCATTTGGCGCAGCAGCTGTTAGGTATCCTTCTTCAGATGTTTAAGAAGCTTATTTCACATTTTCCTCGATGGCCTGATCCATGATCTCGGCAAACTCCTGAGGAGTGATCTCGCCAAGTGTCAGATTGTAGATCTCGCCCTTGAGCACTTCGTTGGATACGGGGTCAATAATAACATCCCAGCAAGCCGCATATTCGGTTACGGCATTGAATTCCTTATACAATTCCTTGTACAGATTGGACAGATTATCCATGTTGCTGGGCATAATGCCGGAACAAGTATTGTACTCGTAGAGATAGATATCACCGAAATGGTTGATGAAGTATTCCACGAAACGATAGATCTCTTCCTTGTTCTCCTCCACGAATGCCTTACTCATGAAGATGGCCTTGCCGGAGTTGGCAAAGTACATTGTCTCGTCGGTGGCATCATAGCCGTCCAGCAGCGGAAGCTTGAACCATGCGATATCATCCAGCAGTTCCTGATTCTCATCCGTCAGGTACTGCAGGCACTGACCGGTGGACTCATACCACATGGAAGCGCCCTTGCTCAGGAAGAGATCGCGCATAGCGGAGCTGTCCATGCCAGACCAGCCCTCGTTGAAGTAGGTGGCGTACTTCTGCATGAATTCGCCCATGGCGATACCAGCATCGGTACCCCAGGAATGCTTGCCGGAGATCGCGCCTTCAATCCAGTCATTGCCGTACATACGGAAGGGGATGAAAGCAGCTGAACGCAGCATCATGGCCATACGGGGTGGAGCAGCTACAGGTGTCATGCCGTGAGCACGCAGTGCCTCACAAACCTCAAAGAACTCAGCCCAGGTTGTAGGAGCTTCTACGCCGGCAGCCTCGAACATGGACGGATGATACCAGAACCATTCGGTGTTGGCGCCAATAGCCATGCCATAAAGCTCGCCATCACTGAAGCGGGGATAGTTGAGCGTGATGGAAAGGAAACGATCGGTCAGGCCCAGTTCTTCCAGCATATCGCCCACGTTATAGATCAAGCCAGCTTCGCGCAGCTCAGCAGTGAACTCATCGGGGTCAGCCTGGAACCAATCGGGCATCTCGTTACTGGCGATGAGGATCTTCAGCTTCTGATAGTAGGAATCACTGTCGGAAATATATTCGGGCTCAAAGTTGAAGTTGGGGTTAACCTCAGCCTTATACATTTCTGCAATTTTCCTGTAAGTTTTGGACTCAGCGCTATCTTCAGTTTTCTGGATCAGGAAATTCAAGGTCACTTCCGGATTTTCGCCTTCTGCAAAAGCAAGAGAGGAAGAAATCATAAGCGTTACCATCATCAAAAGGGTCAAAAAGATTTTTGCCATCTTTTTCATGCTGTTCACTCCTTTATTGTGTAATAACGTCTCATTCATAGGCGGCCACCCTATATGAATATTGTATACACGAATGAAGCAGCAAACAAGTGGCAAAAACTTGATATGGAGGTTCAAAAAATTTTGTGTATCCTAAAACTTGGGGCGCTGTTACCTAAAGAATTATGACGTTTTAAAACTCGTCAAGCACTTCTGAATATCGCGGCAATTGAATGGTCACACGAACGCCTTTGCCTTTCTGGCTCCATACGGAAACTCCGTAACTTTCGCCATAGAGCAGGTGGATCCGTTCTTTGACATTATTGATGCCGTAACCGCTGGACAATTGTTCGCGATCCTCAACACCAACGCCGTCATCTTCAATAACAATAATCAACTTTTCATCCTCTTCCGTACAGGTAATGCGGATACAGCCTTGACCGACTCTGGGTTCAAACCCATGCTGAATGGAGTTTTCTACAAAAGGTTGAATCAGGAATTTGGGCAGAGGATAATTTTCCAATTCTACCGGGCATTCAATTTCAAGATGAAAACGGTTAGGGAAGCGGAAAGCCTGAATGAGCATGTATTTGTGGATATAATCCAGCTCGCTTTTCAGCGGCAGAATGCTGTTGCCTTTGTTGAGCGTGATTTTGAACATGTCGGAAAGGGCTTCTGTCATTTGAGCAATATCATCCACATTATGCAGCACGGCCATGAAGTATAGCGAATCCAGCGTATTATACAAAAAGTGAGGATTCACCTGTGCCTGAAGCGCTTGGTACTCCGCCTCGCGCTCACGGATCTGTAACTGTGTCATGCTTTTGTTGAGCTCGATATTCTTATTGACAGCCTCCTTCAAAACATTGCCAATCTCACCGATTTCTCCGTCATCAAATTCCGCTTTGATGGGCTGATGCGTATGATCGAAGTTCTGAATCACCTCTTTCAAGTGTTCAAGAGGCTTACTGATGTAACTGCTGCTGGCAATCGATACAACGAAACCCATAATTACAACAATGATCAGCAGGCTGATAATATTGTTCAGGAGCAGCCTGCTGGCTGAGCTCAGTTCGCTTTTCAAAATGCTGTTGACAAACAGCCAGCCCGTTAGTTCATTTTGATGTGTTGTGACCAAATATTCAGACCGATCGTTCGGATCCAGCAATACATTTTTCAAATCTTCAAACTGGCGATCATACTCGTCCTCGCTGGCAAAAATCATATCTGGTCCATATTCCGGCTTCGAATCCACAATCATCATCACGTGACTTTCCTGCCCCACATGCCATTTCAACGCAATATCACTTACAATACTGCTGTCAAGCACCACGACCAGCATGCCGACGTGGTACAGCTCGTTGGGGTCGCGGATTTCCTTTGCAAAAGAAATTTGATTCTGGTTTCCTGTGATGACGTTCTGCCCGTAGAATACTTCTTTTCCCTGTGCTTCAAGGGCATGCTTATACCAGTCCTCTTCAATTTCAACATTTCTGTGAAGGTATCGGTCATAATCGCTTTCATAAGCATCAGACACGTACACATAGCGATTTTCATCACCAAACAGCAGCACCGCAGTAACGGCCATCTCCTGATAAAAGATTTCAACAAGCCGGTTTCGCAGCGCGCGGTTTTCCAAACTGTCCTGAATACGCTGATGCTTTGCCAGCGTCGGCGCTTTGAGATTATCAATAAAATCGTTGGCAAACACAATTTCACGAATATCGCGTACCATCGGTCGTAATTTGAGTGTGAGCGCATCACTGTATGCTTTCAGGTTTCCCTGATTAATTTCTGAGTACAACATTTCAAACTGCTGATTTGCCTGTGTATAAACCACCACAGCAGTAAGCAAACACATGAATAACACCAGCAGCATAAAAATTGCCAGTAATCTGATTTTAATTTTTCTTGGCTTGTGTTTATTCATGTGCTTCTTCCTCATCAAAGCCTGCTTCTGCAGCTGTCGTGGCACGGTATTCTGCGGGTGTCAGGCCGGTTTGCTTTTTGAAAACATCACAAAAGTAACGGTAATTGGAATAACCAACAGCCTCGCAGGTCTTGCTTACCTTATATCCTTTGGCAAGCAAAAGCTTGGCTTCTTCCATGCGTCGATTTGTGAGATATTTGATGAAGTTTGTTCCCGTTATTTCTCTAAAACGAGCGCTCAAGTACGTGGGATTGACAGCAAATTCTTCAGCAATCCCCGTCAAACTAAGTGGGGCAGCAAATTTTTTATCAATATAAGCTGTGATTTTTTGAATGTTGATTCCTGTTTCCTTATGTCCATCTTCATTGATTGCATCAAAAGCCATATCCAGCAGATCCAGAAAATAGGCTTCTGTTGTATGACTCTCTTCCATTTTGATAAAATCAACGGGCTTTACATTGTTTTGTTTAAAGAATTGTTCTGCGTCTTTTCCCAAAGCCTTGGATACACAGGTGCAGATCGTGTGATACACTTCTTGGATGGCAACGTGCTGCGCCTTTTGAGACTTGATTTCTTTGTAGAATTTTCGCAGTGCTTCTTTCAGTTGGAGGCGGTTTTCCTGCTCAAAAGCCTCCTGTACATCGTGTGCAAACACAACATCTCCGTCAGAATGAATCCTTCTTTTTTGCTCAAGCAATAGGACGGTTCTTCGCAAAGCCTCTCTAATTTTGGGAATCGTGGCCGGTTTATCGATATAGTCTACTACGCCAAGTTTAAGCGCTTTTTGCGCATAGGCAAACTCCTGATAACCGCTGATTACCACAAAAATGGTATTGGGTAGCAAATCATACACCGACTCAATCAGCGAAATACCATCCATTCCAGGCATGTGAATATCAGTGATCACAATTTCAGGCTTCTCACGCATAATAATGTCATAACCAACCAAGCCGTTGTCTGCCCATCCAACGACGCTGACATCATCGCGAATCCTCGGAATAATCGCTTTGATTCCCTGTATTACAATTATTTCATCATCAATGATAACAAGTTTATACACGATAAGCCCTCCACGCAGATTGGTAAGGCGACCATATAAATGAGTCGTTATCCTTTTTTATCATGATAGCATATTTTATCGAGTATGAAAAGAGATTCTGTGGCAGCCTTTGATCTGCTCCTGAGCCATAAAAATGAAATCGAAGCCACGGTTGGCGCTTCCCTGACCTGGGAGAGGGCGGATGAATACAAAAGCTCATTGATCTGCTATCATCTTCGTGACGTAAGAATTGCAAACGAGGCTGTCTGGCCGCGCATGGCCGAGTTTCATGCACAGCGGAGCGACGGGCTGTGCAGCGCGGTTTTGCCATATTTGGAGGATGAAGGGTTATAAGCGATATCGATAAACCAAAAATTATAGTAATTCTGTCAGCAGGGCCTTAATTCTACTTATTCAACAACTTGGAACTTGGACAACAAAGCCGGGCAGCTAGTCTGGCTTTTTTCCATCTCAACGCCAATTTAGAGATTTTTTATTGCTGCATCAATAAGATCGCAGACAGCTTGACACTCATCAGGATATCCTAAAAACAGAAACGTATGATTGATCAGCAAGGAACGCAGAAAGGTGCTTATCAACGGGTGCTCCTGTTCGTAATTGATATAGTCGCTCTCCTTTAATACCATTGTTTCTGGTTTTGACAAGTCCCCATGCATCTTAAGGATATAATGATCGCTTGCCTTTGAAAGTAGTTCACTATCTTGTGAAACAACAGTATAAAGCTGCACATTTACCGACATCGATTCTTCAAGCAGATTATCATAGTTTGTAGTGACAATATGATTGGGGAGAAGCAAAAAAATCTCTTCATCAATCGCATTTGCTGACCCGCCACTACCCAGGGAATCTTGAAGAAGCTGATAATATGCTTTATGCTTCTCCGAATGATCCTGAATAAAATAATACTCTGGAATTCGTAAGTATTCATCCTGCGTGAAGGAAAAGCGCTCTTTACAATCAGCCTCTTTTGAGCAAGGCTTCTTCTCTTTACACACATTGCAATGACTGTATCCAATTTTTTTGGCAATATCCTGAATTAATTCACCCCATGTCGGTATGCCAGAATTTTTTGAAACTCCTGCCCCAACAAAAACAACTAAGCGATTATTCTCATTAGCTTTTCTGATTTCCCGAACAGATTCTACCCAATCCATTTGCCGCCCCCGAACTTATCTGAACTTTTGTGGGAAATGTCCTTCTCGGCATAGTGATTTGTTAAAGAGAACAGGACTTCCACCGTTATGTGACAGGACCAAAGCAAATGCTCAATCAAGCAATTCTTCAGTCTTTTCTTCTACACGTGAATAACCGACGTCCATCTCAATTAAAAAAGCTGAGCAAGAGCGGCCAGTATGCCGCAAAGAAAGTAGAACACGCAAAGTCTTCTGTTCGGGCAAAAGTAGAGCACGTATTCGGTGTCGTCAAGAAACAGCTGCAATTTCGAAAAACGCGATACCGAGGGCTCGAAAAGCAGCGAGCCAAATTCAATATCATGTTCGCATTGGCGAATCTGCTTCTGGCTGACAGGCCCTGCCTGGCGGCTTGAAGTTGTGCGCTCTCGCGAAGAAATGCGCCGGGAAGCCTATGGTTTCCTGCCTGATGGGTGATTCGACAGCGCTTGCCTCAGCAATTGTGCGGTGCTGCCATAGGACGATAGTCTTTCGAGAAAGGAAAACGATATGTCGTTGAGAAAAAAGCTGACATTGTCTATGCTCATAATTGCGGTGATCCCCGCGGTGGTACTGGGAGGCTTTTATTATCAGTATTTCAGCGGGGTCCTTTTGAGCAACGTGCAGCAGCAGGAGCTGCAGAATAACAGCCAGATTATTTACAGCGTTGATAACTTTTTCAATTCAATCTTCAAGATTTCCGATTCCCTGCTAATGAATGAAGAGCTCATAGACATTCTGCAGAAAAGCTATGAGGAACAGAGTTCACCTCTCGAAGGATACCGCGACAAGGCACAGGTGGACAAGCTGCTTTACAAGGACGGCTATTACCTGGATGGCAGAATAGAGACTATCGCCATATTTCCGAGGAACAACAGCATGTTTTACTACTGCACAGAGGGAAACGTCAATCCGTCCTATGATATCCATGCGGAAGAGTGGTACGAAAAGATTGCCAGTAAAGAGGGGGCGAAAGTATTGGTGGGAGTGCACCAAAACCGTCTGGTGTACGCATTCTCCGACGCAGCCAGCCCCTATTGCGTAACTGTCGGAAGATCAATTTACTCCCCATATGATTCCCAACTGCTTGGCACTATGCTAATCAACATTAACGTACACGATCTCCAGACCTGCTGGCCGGCTTTCAAGGAAGATTCGCAGGAGCGGTTTTACCTGCTGGATGACGAAAACAACGTTGTGTTCAGCAATCTGACGGAGGAGATTGGCGGTAAATTCTTTCAGGGCGGCCTGGAAGACGGCATTTCTTCCTGCCGAATCGACGGGAAATTGTACGATACGATCGTCTCGGGCTCCAAAAGCCTGGGATGGAAAAGCGTCAAAATGATTCCACGCAGCCAGTTGGATCAAGAGATCGCCGTTGTTCCTTATATGACGCTCCTCCTCATGCTGATCCTTACGGTTCTGGCAGTTCTGGTTTCAATCTTTATTTCCAAAATCTTTACACGTCCGCTTCAGGAGCTTTATGTGAAGCTCCAGCGCTTTGAAGAGGAAAAAAGCGGGATTCCGCTCCCTGAAAATCAGATGGAGATCAAAGGCCTTTCCCGCAGCTACCAGCACATGATCAACGAGATCAACGCCCTCACCATCAAAAACTACGAGACGCAGATCCAATTGCGCAGGGCAGAACTCATGGCGCTCCAATCCCAGATCAATCCCCATTTTATCTACAACACGCTCAATTCCATCAAGTGGATGGCGGATGTGCAAGGATCCAAGCGTATGGTAACGGCGTTGGATTCCCTGATCAAGCTCATGCAGTTTTCCTCCAAAAACAGCCGGGAGGTCATCCGGATTCAGGACGAGATCGATCTGATCCGGGACTACATCAACCTGATCAACCTCAAATATTTCGACAGGATCTTTGTTGATGTCCATGTGGAGCCGGGCTTGGAAAACTGCGAAACGCTGAAATTCCTTCTGCAACCGATCGTAGAGAATTCCATCTACCACGGTTTCAGCAGTATGGTCCGGCAATGCACGGTGCAGATCAACATTACCCGAAAAGAAGACCGTATTCTGTATGAGGTGATCGACAATGGCAAAGGGATGAGCAAGGAGAAGATCCGACAGGCTCTGGAGGAAGATCATCCCCTCAACTCCCATTCGTTTAACAAGATCGGTCTTTATAATGTGAATAAGAGAATCCAGTATATTTTTGGAGAGGAGTACGGTATTCAAATCGACAGCGAACCCGGCAAGTACACGAGGGTGATTGTGGAAATTCCAGCCCGTATCTATAAGGAGGAGATGGCAAATGCGTAACATCGGGATCGCGATCATTGATGACGAGAGCCTGGTCCGGCTCGGAATCAAATCTTCTGTGGCGTGGGAAGAGTATGGCTATGAGATTGTAGGAGAAGCGGACAACGGGCAGACCGGCCTGGAGATGATCAGGGAAAAACACCCGGATATCGTCCTGCTCGACGTCTGTATGCCGGTGATGAACGGGATCGAAGTTCTGAAATCCCTGCAAAAGCTGAAGATTCAGTGCAAGGTTATTATCTTGAGCTGCCACGATGATTTCTGTTTTGTAAAAGAGGCAATGAAGAACGGTGCGTTCGATTACCTGAGAAAAAATGAGATCAACAGCGCGAACATCCTGACGGTTCTGGAGGAGGTACGGCACTCACTGTGCAAAAAGCAGGACGAGGGGCAGGGAGGCTGGGACAGCTACGCGCGTCATGTCTGCCTGCACCGTCTGATCACCGGCAGCAGCGAACCTGCTGAACGGCAGTTGCCTGTCAGTCAATTGCACATCCGGGAAGGAAACCTCTGCTGCATTGTGTTTGCAGTGCAGAATTACCAGAAAGTACAGGCCCGTTACGGAGAGGGACGCCCCTTCCCACTGGAACAAAGCGTTATCAACCTCACAGTGGAAGTGCTGCACCAGTGGACGCAGGAACTGGAAGTTTTTCTTCTGCAGGAAAACCGGTATGTTATCCTGCTGAGCAGTCAGAACAGTGTCAGCAGCACCCAGTGGGAGGAGAAAGCCTGCAGCCTGGTCCACGAACTCCACACCGTGTTCCAGAATTATCTGAATGCTGACACCTGCTACGGTGTCAGCAGCGCCGTCTCGAAATTCTCTGCACTGCCGGAGGCGTTCGAGCACGCGCGCTACTCTCTGCAGCTTCACTATTTTCAGCCGGACAGGTTCCTTATCAAGGAGATGCGCAAGCCGGATCGGACGATGAGCCGCCCGGAAGTCAAGGAATGCCTTGGCGATATCAATATCTGTGTGTCGCAGAAGCAATACACGCAAATCTTTTCCCGATTTTATGCTTTCATCCAGTGGCTGCAGCAGCACCACAGGGAGAACCTGGACGTTATGGGGGTGCAGAACTTTTTCTCCAATATGGTGCGCTTCCTTCTCCTGCAGGAGGGAAAGGCGCCGGAAGAAACGGTGGAAAAGCTTCAGGCCTGCGAAACCGTGGAGGAAGCGCAGCGTTTCCTTGAGGACTTCCAAAAGGGGTTGAAGACAGGAGAGCCGGCTCTTGACCAGAAAAACTACCTGATTCGCGAGGCGGCGGATTATATCCGGCAGAATTTGAGCCGCGGCGACATCTCGCTCGATGAGATCGCCGACCACCTGATGATCAGTAAGTCTTATCTCTGCCGCCTGTTCCAAAAAAACCTGGGGATTTCCGTGCAGCAGTACATCTACCACACCCGGATTGAACAGGCGAAGGAGTACCTGAACGACTTCCGGCTGAAAATCTACGAGGTGGCAGAGCTTACCGGCTTCAACAGCTCCACCCATTTTAATATCGTCTTTAAAAAGATTATGCGGTGCACTCCGGCAGAGTACAGGAACGGCCTGAAGCAGTGAGGGAAAGGTCAATATGAATAAATAAAGTTCAAGATCCTCCGCGGGTTTAAGCTTTGTGTACTAAAATTGTTCAATATCCTGATGTTTTCTTCAACAGCGTTTATGGAAAATAGTGAACAGATTCTCTATAATATAAGTAACCTAATTCGGGAAAACAAACAAAATGGAGGGAAGAGAGAAACCGGTTTTCAAAAAAATTAAAGGAGGATAACCGAATGTACAAGAAATTACTTGCGTTGTGTTTGGCGGCGCTTTTGACAGCGTCCGCGGCAGGGTGCTCCCAGGGCACAGAGGGCGGCAGCGCCTCAGCGGAAGGCGGCAGCGCCCCGGCAGGGGACGCCGCCCCCCAGCGGAGAAGTGGTAACCATCCGCATGGGCGGATGGGGTAATTTCCAGGACGAGCATGAGCCCGGCACCGTGGGCATGGAGGAGGCCATCGGCGTTAAGATAGAATTCCAGAAATACCCCACCGACGCGGACTTCTGGAACAACCTCCCCGCCCAGATCGCGGCCAAGACGGCCCCCGACTTTATTTCCCTGACCAACGAGCTGTACCTTCCGTACATTAACGACGGCCTGGTGGTTCCCCTTACCTCCTATGTGGAGGACGGCACCATCAGCTGCTGGGACTCCATCGCACAGAACCTGAAGGATATCTGGGAGATCGACGGCGAGATTTACGGCATCCCCACCCACCAGTCCCCCGCGGTGTTCGCCATCAATATGAACCTGTGGAACGAGGCTGGCCTGACGGAGGACGACTTCCCGGAGACCTGGGACGATGTATTGGAGATTTGCCAGGTGTTCAAGGACCAGCTGGGGCTGACCGGCCTGTGCCTGAACACCCAGGAGTTCCACTTTACCCAGTACGCCCTCTCCTTCGGCGGCGGATGGGGCCTGGGCAAGACCATCAACACCCCCGAGAACGCCGCGGCCCTGCAGTTCCTTATCGACGCCTACCACCAGGGCTATGTGGTTACCCCGAAGGAGCTGGGCGTGGGCTATGACGGCTCCGTGCTCATGACAAACGACGCGGCCATGTCCACCGGCGGCTCCTGGTATATCAACGACTTTGCCAAGAACGCGCCGGATGTGGAGGTCCGCTACATCAAGATCCCCCACGCGGAAGGCCACGAGGACGCTGCCGGCACCTTCCACGCCCCCGCCTACGCTATCCTGAAGGGCGGCGCCCACGAGAAAGAGACCGCCATGGCCATCAATTATTTGATGAATGACGCTCGTTACGAGGCCATCATTGACCTGGGCTATATCCCAGTGGATGAGAAATTCTTCGACGAGTTCCGGGAGAAGCAGCCGGCGCTGGCCGACCAGATAGAAGCTCTCCCTCTTTCCAACGGCTTCGGCTACCCCCCCTCCGGCAAAGTGTTTGCCGACGCGCTGATCTCCAAAATGGAGGAAGCCCTTTTCAACCCTGACTCCACCGTAACCGGCGCTCAGATTGTGGAAGAACTCCAGGCGGAGTATGGCGAGTAAAGGGCACCAAAGAGGAATAAAAACGAAAGAATGAGATTGTCGGTGCCCCCTGGCGGCCAACGGCTGTCAGGGGGCATAATCAAAGGAGGGATTATGGGGATGACGACTGAGAATACAGGCGGCGGAGGAAAAAAGCACAGTAAGCTGCGCAGGCAAGAGGCAGTGGCAGGCTGGCTTTTTGTGCTGCCCGCGGTAATCTTCTGGCTTGTTTGGTTTTTGTACCCGGCGGTAAAGGCTATCTCTATCAGCTTCTTCCGGTACAACTACGCCACGCCGGAGACTAACGCCTTTATCGGGATGGAAAACTACATCCGCCTGTTTCAGGATCCCAAATTTTTTGAGGCCATGCAGCACAGCTTCCTCATGGTGCTTGTCATTGTGCCGCTGCAGTCCCTTTTTGCCTTTTCCATTGCGGTCCTGCTCAATGGGAAAATCCGGTTTAAAGGGTTCTTCCGCTCCAGCTGCTACATACCCTACGTGATTTCGTCAATGGCGGTTACCATCTTTTTCATGTACTTCTTCATCAAGGATGGGCCCGCGACCAAATTCTTTACCCTTTTTGGCTTTGAAAATGTAAGCTGGTTTGCCAACGTGAAGTACGCGCTCCCCTTCCTCATCATCCTTTACGTGTGGCAGCAGGTGGGCTTTTACGTGGTGATCTTCATCGGCGGCCTGCAGGAGATCCCGGCAGAGCTGTACGAGGCGGCCAAGGTAGACGGGGCCGGCCCCTGGCAGCGGCTCATCCGCATTACGGTGCCGCTTTTGAAAAACACCACCTACCTGGTTTTGACCTTTGGCATGATCAACGCGTTCCAGGTTTTTGACCAGATAGCGGCCATGTCCAAGCAGTCCCCGCTGGGTTCCCCTTCGGGCGCCACCAGCACGCTGGTCACCTTTTTGTACCAGCAGTCCTTCAGCTACATGGACATGGGCTACGGCAGCGCCGCCGCGGTGATCCTTTTCCTCATCATCTTTTCCTTGTCCACCGTGCGGGAAATTTTAGGAAGGAGGTCGGAATAAATGAGAACGCGGGGAAGCGTAGTCGGAAAGGTGCTCACCTATTTCTTCCTGGCCCTTTTGGCTTTGATCTTTTTGGTTCCTGTGTTTTACGTCATGTACAATTCGCTGCTGCCAAAGCGGTACATCGGCTCCTTTGTGCCGCCCTCCGTCTGGAGCCTGGACAACTACAAGGAGCTCTTTGCGGATTTCCCCATCATGGGGTGGTATAAGAATACGGCCATTTCCACCCTGTCGGTGGTGCTGGGCAACATTGTCTTCACGCCCATGGCGGGCTACGGCCTGGCCAGGCTCAGGTTCCCGGGCAAAAAGGTAATTTTTGTCTGCCTCATGCTCTCCATGATGATCCCGGGCCAGCTGGTGCTGCTGCCCCAGTATATTATGATGGCCCAGATGGGGCTGGTTGACACGCTTGCCGCCATTATCATCCCCTACCTGTCCCAGTCCATGTTTATCTTTATGGCCAGGCAGTTCTTCTACGGAATCCCTGAGGAGCTGGAGGAGGCGGCGCGCATCGACGGCCTGGGCCGGTTCGGCACCTATGTGCGCATTGTGCTGCCCATTTCTGGCGTGCTCATCGCCACCATAGCGATTTTCAATTTTACCGGCACCTGGAACTCTTACCTGGTTCCCTCCACCTTCATCTCCACCCTGGAGAAGTTCGTGCTGGTGGTGGGGCTGCAAACGGTGAACAACGAGCATTTCCAGCAGGAAAATCTCACTCTGGCCGGCGTGTTCCTCTTGTCCTTCCCTGTCATCATCTTCTTCATGTTTACCCAGAAGTTCTTCGTGCAGGGAATCGCCACATCCGGCATCAAGAGCTGAACCCAGGCCCGGGAACAGGTTTCCCGGCATTGCAATACTGACACAAATACTGACACAATGGAGGAATGCAGAAATGAAAAAGTGGAAGGTTGCCTTAATTGGCTGCGGATCGATCGCGGACAATACGTATCTTCCCCGGATCGGCGAGATTCCGGAGGCGGATCTGGTTGCAGTCTGCGATATCATCCCGGAGAGAGCAAAGAACTATGCAGAAAAATTTCATGTGCCGGCCTGGTACACCAGCATCGATGAACTGCTGGAGAAGTGTGACTTCGAGATCCTGATGAACACGACATCGATCCCAGCGCACCACGAGATCAACATGAAGGCGCTGCGGGCCGGAAAGCATCTTTACTCACAGAAGCCCGTCGGCCTGACGGTGGAGGAGGTGACCGAGCAGATCGAGGCTGCCAAGGCAGCCGGTGTGAAATACACTGCTTCACCGATCCACATGCTGCGTGACGACATCCGCTTTGCCAAAAAGCTGATTGCCGACGGCTGCATCGGGGAGATTATGAAGGTGCACACCAACGTTTGCCACGGCGGCCCGGAATATTTCCAGTACCGCACGGCGGACCCCACCTGGTTCCACCGGCCCGGCAGCGGCGCCCTGTACGACATGGGCGTCCACGGCCTTACCATGACCACGGGCATCCTTGGTCCCGCGAAGGCTGTGGGCTGCATGGCCAAAATCTCCGAGCCTGTCCGCACGGTAAGAACCGGTACCTTTGACGGCATGCAGATCCAGGCCGACCAGCTGTACGATAACTACATCATTACGCTCGATTACGGCGAGAGAACCATGGCGGTGGTGGAGTCTGGTTTCTGCCAGAAGGACAGCCGCGCACCTCAGATGGAGATTTTCGGTACAAAGGGAACGATCACTTTCGTCAACAACGGTAACATGAACCCGCTCGATTCGCTGGAAGTTTACCTTGATGCGCCGGAGCGCGGTATTCGCGGCTGGCTGAAGCCTATGGAGTGGGATGTTCCGGCTTCTGAGATGAACTTTTTCCAATGCAAGGTGGTTCAGGATCTGATCCATGCCATTGAGGAGGACCGTCCCGTCGGTTTGCCCCCGGAGCACGCCAGACACGTGGTGGACATCATGTGCACTATTCCGGAAGCGATCAAGACAAAGAGCATTGTCCCGCTGCACACCACTTTCTGAGCAGAGGGGAACTGATCACAGATGAGGTGAATGTTATGAAGAAATATCGCATTGGTCTGGTGGGCTTCGCTCACATGCACGTTTTGGGTCAGATCAAGCCGTTTCTGTCCATGCCGGAGCGCGTGGAATGGATCGGTGCCTCGGATATCAAACCGATGGTAGAGTCTGAATATTTTGAAAGCTCCAGCCGCTCCATGAACCTGAAGCTCTGTCAGGAGCAGTGTGGGTTCACCCGCGTGTTTGAGGATTACCGTGATCTTCTCGATCTCAAACCCGACCTTGTCCTTGTGAACTGCGAGAACGCGTTTCACGGAATCATTATCCCCGAGATCCTCATGCGCGGGATCCACGTGGTGGTGGAAAAGCCGTTGGCCTATTCCACTGAACACGCCATGGCTATTGCCCGCGCTTCCCGGATCGGTAAGGCGGACTGCATGATCAATTGGCCGACCACATGGCAGGCCAGCGTCCGCCTGGGCCAGAAGCTTGTCAGCGAAGGCGTTGTGGGAAAGGTGTACCGTTTCCAGTTCCGCAACCCGGATTCCATGGGTCCGTTCTCTTACGGCCAGGTCATGACGGATCGGCAGCTGGGCAAGGAATGGTGGCATCAGGAAGCGGCGGGAGGCGGCAGCTTGCTGGACTACTGCTGCTACGGCACCATCCTTTCCAACTGGTACCTGGGCGAAAAGCCTCAGGGCGTGTATGGCTTGAAGGCGAACTTTAACCACCGGTTTGGCGACGCGGAGGACTACGCCTCCCTGATGGTTCGGTACCCCGAGGCGGTTTCCATTCTGGAGGGAACCTGGAACACCATAAGCAGCGGCTATCCCTCCGGGCCCATTGTCTGGGGCGAAAAGGGCGCCCTGATTGTGGAAAACGGCGGCGATCACGGCATTCATGCCAACGTTTGTGTTTACCTCGATCGTTATTCCACAACGCCCAGCAAGGTGTATTGCTCCGACGACTACCCGCTGCCTGAGGGAAGATCCAACCTGGCTCAGGAGGTCTTCCATCACCTGGAGACCGGAGAACCGGTACACTACACCATGGATCTCAATAACAATCTTTGGTCTGCCGCTATGTTGGATGCGGGAATTCGCTCCAGCCGGTCGTTGAAAATGGAAGAAGTAAAAACCGCTTGTTGGACGATTGGGTAATATAAGAGGAGGATGCTACATGAAACTTGCAAACGTTTCCTGGGGTTGGACGCCGATCCCGGAGGATATGCCGCATGGGGACTCTCTGATCCGAATCGCGGATCAGATCCGTGAACTCGGCTTCGAGGGCGTGGACTATCTGGGAACCCCGGAAGCACTGGATGAATTCTTCACGGAGGAAGCCTGCCGGGCGCTGGGGGATCACTCCCGCTCCATCGGCCTTGAACCCAACGTGTTCGTCTTCCAGGACGCTTCGTGGAACGACGCCTGCAGCGAAAAAAGGGAGGACAGCGTCAGGCACTTCGAGAAGGCCGCACAGGCCGCAAAGTGGATCGGATGCCGGATTGTCTCCACGCTGGTGCCGATGCCCTGCGGCGCAACCCCCTGGAAGTTCAACCCCGCCGCACCGGCGATCAAGCAGGGATACCATATGCCCGCCGACTACTGCTACCAGAAGGACTGGGATACCCTGATGGACAGTTACCGCAAGTGTCTGGCCATTGCAAAGCGGTACGGGCTGCGCATGTCCGTGGAGTGCTTCCCCTATTCCATGATCTCCACACCGCACGCCATGCTGCAGCTGCTCAAGGACGTCGATGACCCGGATTTCGGCATTCAGCTGGACACGAACCACCTGATCATGCAGCACATCGATCCGGAATGGACGATCTACATGCTGGGAGGCAAACGTATTTTCAATGTTCACTGCAAAGACAGCGATGCCGTCTCCAGAAACAACATCCCCGCCGGCTGCGGCATCACCGACTATCCCGCTGTGATTCAGGCGCTGAAGAATGTCGGGTATGACGGGAACCTTTCTGTCGAGCTGGAGTTCACAGACAACCCCCGCCGCTACAACAAGCAGGCGATGGATCATCTCAAGCTCTGCCTTGCGGGTGAATACTGAGCTGCCGTCTGGAGGCACACAGGGGGTATCCCCCTCGATCCGGGCGCGGCGCCGAATAAAAATTATGTTTTTTTGGAAGAGGAGTAGGAGTAATGAAGCAGTATAAGGTTGCCATCATCGGCAACGGTATGATTTGCAACGCGGCACATATTCCCGCCTACAAAGCCATGGGTGACAAGGTGAAGATTGTCGCAGTGGCAGATATCCGCGAGGAAGCCGCCAAAGAAACCGCCGAGCGTCACGGGATCCCCAAGTACTATGTGGATCCGTATAAAATGCTGGAGGAGGAGAAACCCGACATCATCTCCGTGTGCACACCGAACGCATACCACAAGGAGTATACCCTTGCCGGTTTCCGTGCGGGCTGCCATGTAGTCTGCGAAAAGCCTGTGGCTGTAACCTGCGCGGATGCGGAGGAGATGTTCAACGCGGCGGAGAAGGCGGGGAAACATCTGTTTGTCATCCAGTCTCTGCGTTTCACGGGTAACTTCAAAGCGGCTGCCGGACTGGCAAAAAGCGGTTGCCTGGGAGACATTTACTACGCGGATCTGAACCTGGTCCGGCGCCGCGGCGTTCCGAGATGGGGCATGTTCCACATGGCGAAAGAAAATGTGGGCGGCGCCTTCTGCGACCTGGGCGTTCATATGTGCGACTACCTGATGTCAATTTCCGGTAACCCGAAGATGGTTTCCGTCAGTGGAAGTGCTGTGACCAGGATCGTCAACAAGGAGAAGAATATTGAGTTCTCCAATGCGGAGAGCGGAGCTCCCACCGGTCTGTTCACTCCCAGAAAGTTCGACATGAAAGAGTTTGATGTTGAGGAATTTGCCAACGGCTACATTCGTCTGGAAAATGGCATGACAGTCACTTTCAAGATCTCCTGGGCGCTGAATCTGCCCAACAGCAACACTGTCAGCATCTGCGGAGACAAGGGCGGTCTGACCATTGGGGACGATGGACTCAAGCTGCTCACGACGCAGGGCAATTACCAGGCCGACGTTTTGCCGAGAGTTTTCCCCGACCCATATACGGAGCTCTCAGATTTCACCGGCCACATCCACGAGATGAACTACATCCTGAAGGTCCTCAACGGGGAAATGACCATGGAGGAATACCCCATCCAGAAGGACGAGGTTATGAATGTGGTTGCGATCATCGAAGCGTTTTACAAATCTGCACAGCTGGGCAGGGAAGTCACTGCTCAGGAACTGGACCGGTAAGCGGAAGCTGCAAGGGATATTTGCACAGAGCACGGCGTGACGGAAGAACTTGCCGTTTCGCCTTGGGACGAAACGCAACAGGGGGACTCTGCCCGGGCGGGAGAGCCCCCTGTTCTGGTGTGCGAGACGACAACGGAAGGGGAGGAATCCATGAAAGGAATCATAACGGAGATCGAGAGGTTTGCGCTGAAAGACGGACCGGGGATCCGCACCACAGTGTTTTTCAAGGGGTGCAACATGGCGTGCAAATGGTGCCATAACCCGGAAACGCTGTCGGTTCGGCCACAGCTGATGATTTATCCGGACAAATGCATTGGCTGCGGCGCCTGTGTGGAGGCCTGCAGGGCGGGAGCCAGAACCCTCGGCAAAAACGGTGCCCTGCAGTACGATCGCACCGCCTGCAAGCACTGCGGAGCCTGCGCCGCGAACTGCTTCTCCGGTGCTCTCGTCATGTCCGGAAAGGAGATGACCGTTGAGGAAGTGATGGAGGAGATCCTGCAGGACAGGGCTTACTACCGGAATTCCGGCGGCGGCGTAACACTCTCCGGCGGCGAGGTTTCCACGCAGCCAGAATTTGCCCTGGAATTGCTGCAGGCCCTGAAAAAGGAGGGAATTTCCACGGCGATCGAGACGAACCTGCATGCGCCATGGAGCGTCTACGAAAGAATGCTGCCCTTCCTCGATCTGGTGATGTTCGACATCAAGATTTTCGATGAGGAAGCGCACAGACGCTGGACCGGCGTGAGCAATCGTCAAATCCTGGAGAACGCAAAGAAGGTGGCGGCTTCCGGCAAGCCTTATCTGGTGCGTACCCCGGTGATCCCCGGAGTGAACGACACGGAGGAGGAGATCGGCAGCATTGCCAACTACGTGGGAACCCTGGGAGGCGCTCAATATTATGAGCTTCTGCTGTTCAATCCCCTGGGAGAGAGCAAGTATGACGCCCTGCAGATGGACAATACATTTGCCGGGACCCGCCCCACTGGAGAGGAAGGCGCAGCACGCCTGAAATGGGTGGCCGCTCAAACGCCCGGACTTTCCGTGAGGGTAGGCTGACGAAGAAAGGGAGAGGTTGTATGGTCAACAGAATCAATATATTCCAGCCGGATGCTCCCATGAGCTACGATGACAGGATCAAAATTTTAAAGGAAAGAAAGCTTGAGGAAACCAGGGTGAAGTCCACCATGAAGGTGTATCAGGACGGGGATGACTATGGAAGCATCCCGGCTCCGGAGACGTACCAGTTCCATTGCATTCCGAACCATGAGAACGGTTCCTGGTACGGGTATGACGGGTGGAGCAAGAATTTTTACAAGCTGATGACTGAGCACCCGGTCTACATTGATCCGGTGGACGCGTTCACCTGCCGCTGGATGTTCAGTATGATCTGGTTTGACGAGAAATCCCCGGACAAGGGGCTGAACTGGAACCCGAATTTTCCCTACGATGATCTCAAGCCGGAACAGGAACTGTATGGCATTATCTCCGGGATCGGCTCGGA
>OHAV01000242.1_pt1 | contig 26363 bp, 17 predicted proteins | sample 1577271 | NCBI WGS metagenome assembly OHAV01 (sample SAMEA3879537, study PRJEB24766) | human gut metagenome | biome: human-associated habitat; feature: feces | place: USA | collected 1985/1987 | reverse complement strand
AGCTATGACGGCTTCGGGAGACTGACGGAAATCCGTGATAAGGACGGCGCTGTGCTGGAGTATAATGAGTATAAGAAATGAATAAGAAACTGTTAAAAGGAAAAATTATGAATATAAAAAGAATCATTGTTCTTGTATTGATAAGTGCAAGCTCCGGTCTTCTTTGCGCTCAGAGGAAGACTGTGAACATGAGTGACCGTTATGGTATACTTACGGTAACTCCGCTTGACAAATATACCGGAGCAGCCTCGCTGTTGAAAACGAACGGTGTGCGCTCCCTGACTGATGTGTCCTATGGGGATGGTTTTGGCGGTGTTTCTCAGAAGATACACGTCGGAATAACCCCGCAGGGCAAAGACCTGACTGAAAGTTATGAATATAACTCATTGGGAAATTTACAGTCCCGTACTCTTCCGGTTCCTGTGTTGTCGGAAGGGGCTTCCGGGAACTATAAGCAAATATTAAAGTCGGCACAGGAGTATTACGGGCACAGCAACGTCTGTTCACGTTTCGCGTATGAGGCTTCCCACCGTAGTTTACTGTTAAAAGAGTTTGGTGTTGGTGATGAATGGACCGGTAAAGCCGTATCCAAAAAATATAGCTGTAATCTTGAGAGTATACCCGCCCAACGTTGCAAGCGTTATCTGGTATCCGCCGGCGGCGAGCTGGTAGAGAGCGATAGTCCCTATGCAGACGGTAGCCTTCGCGGCATACGCAGCGAGGACGAAGATGGCAACATGCATTGGGAATTTTATAATAGTGAAAATCAGTTGGTCCTTTCACGCATTCTGGATGGTGATACATTTTTTGATACTTATTTTGTCTACGATGAGTATGGCAATCTGGTGTTTGTGCTTCCTCCGGGTTACCAGGATCATCCGGATCTGGATCTTTATGCTTACATATATCGTTATGACTATCTGGATCGTCTTGTTTATAAGAAGCTTCCCGGTTGCGCCCCTTCTTACCTGGTTTATGACGCGGCACACCGTTTGGTTTTCTCTCAGGATGGCTGTCAGCGTAATGATTCTCTTTGGTCATTCTTTGTTTATGATGTCTATGGGCGTGTCGTCGTGGAGGGCGAATGTAGCAACAGCGATAAACATGTTCGGACTGCCGGTGAGACAGTTGTTTTAGGTACTCTTATGGAAGGCGACACCGGCCTGGCGTACAGTGGTTATCAGAGTTCTTTTGATCTGGTTGATCCTTGTGTATATGTGGTGAACTACTATGATACGTATGATTTTAGAACACGAAATGGCTTTTCTGCATATAATTTTCCGGAAGGAACTGTGAGTGCGACCGGTAATCTTACGGGTAGCATACTTTGTACGCATGGCTCTTCGGGATTCATTTATTCTGCGGACTATTATGACATCAATAAGCGGATAGTGAAAAGCCTGTCAAGCCGTGTCAATGGAGGCATGGATACATACGCCACTGAGTACTCCTTTCAAGGAAGTCCTCTGTCCGTCCTTCACACCCATACGGATAGTTCCGGGTATTCATTGACGGAACGTTATACCTATACTTATGACCATTCGTCACGCCTGACACGAGTGAGCCACCAATACGATAACAATCCTTCCGTCCTGCTTGTGGAACACACTTATGACGAGTTGGGCCGATTGCAGACAGACAAACTGGATAACGGTATTTATGCAACAGACTATGCCTACAATATCCGTAACTGGCTGACCGGTATTGAAGGCGGTAAGTTTAGCCAGTCTTTGCATTATACCGACGGTTTGGGAGTCCCTTGTTATAATGGTAATATCAGCAGTATGACTTGGAAAAGTGGAGCCGGGGCCACTCCCCGCGGTTATAAATTCAGTTATGACCGTCTGGGTCGCCTGACTGATGCGGAATATGGTGAAGGGCCGAGCCTTTCTGTAAATACTAACCGTTTTAATGAGCAGGTGACGGGCTATGATAAAATGGGTAATATCTTGGGTCTGAAGCGCTACTGGCAGACTTCAGCGACGGGTTATGATGTGATTGATGACCTTTCTTTGAGTTATGCCGGTAACCGGTTAAAGAAGGTGGCAGACCGTTCGGGCACTTCTGCCTTCAATAACGGCTTCGAGTTCAAGGACGGCATTGATTTGTCCACAGAGTATGAATATGATGAAAACGGCAACCTGACTAAAGATTTAAACAAAAAGAAAACTGCTATTCAGTATAATTGTTTAAATTTGCCTAGTCGTGTAATGTTTGCGAATGGTAACAGTATATCTTATCTTTATGATGCTGCGGGTAGGAAACTCCGTACCGTGCACTTTCTGGAAGGAGACAGTGTTACAACGGATTACTGCGGCAATGTGGTCTATGAAAATGGAGTACCTCAGATTCTATTGACAGAAGTCGGTTATGTGTCCCTTACTGACAGTAAGTATCATTATTATTTGAAAGATCATCAGGGTAATAATCGTGTGGTTGTAGATGAGGAGGGAACGGTTGAGGAAGTGAATCATTATTATCCGTTTGGAGGTGTGTTTTCTTCTACCGGAGATGCTCAGCCTTATAAGTATAATGGCAAGGAGTTGGATCGTAAAGGTGGGTTGGACTGGTATGATTATGGAGCGAGATACTATGATGCAGCTTTAGGCAGGTGGCATGTGGTGGATCCGATGAGTGAGAAGTATTATGGTGTGAGTCCATATTTATACTGTGCAAATAATCCTATTCTCTTGGTTGACCCTAACGGTATGTGGCCTACTTGGAGAGGAATTAGGAATGGTTTAAACAATGCTTTAAATACCACTCTAAGTTTTGCTAATGGAGCAGTACGTGCTGTAACGGATAATATACTGTTAGGAAGTACTTCTTTACGTGAAACGGGAATATATAGCAGTGTAGGTGCTTATAACGTAGGTCAGGATGTTGGTGATGTGATTAGCCTTTTTATAGGTGGTGCAGAAGTAATAAGAGGTTCCGGGGAAGTTGCCGCCGGTTTATTGGGAAGTCCGGAAACTGGCGGAGTGTCCTTGGCTGTTTCAACAAAAGGAGTGGTGGATGTTACTCACGGATCACTTATGGCTACGAGCGGGGCTATGAAGTTATTCTCTAGAAAAGGGAGGGTTAATGAAAATAGTAGCAGTGATAGAGATGCAGCTCAAAAAACATCAGAGTACAAAAAAGCAAAATCTGGCTCTGGCAAGGAAAAAGCCAATGATGTCCCTGATTGGGTTAAAGGGGAAAAACCGTATAAAAATGAGAATGGAAAAGATTTTGCAAAAAGATTGTTGGAGAAGAGATTCGGAAAAGATGCTAAGTACAAAACAGGACCAGGATCTGATTACAATAAAATAAAGAAATATGGAGATAGAAACTTTGAATGAAAATATAAATTGTATAAGATGGAAAAATATTATGAGCTTTATCATGTGTATGAAAATGAGAATCAGGATGATGTAATCAAATTTATAGGCATATTTCACTCGCCAAAAGAAGCTTGGCTAGTAATCAAATCTTTGAGAAATAAACCGGGCTTTAAACAGTACTCCCAAAAATGTTTTTGGGTCTGTAAGACTTATATAGATATGATTGATGGTGAAGATGGATTTGTTTTTGTTTGAGTAATATAAAAAATAAAAAGTAATAACTATGGTTGCATTTTATCGCTTAGATCATTTTCATTCTATAAATGGACATTTTTTAGAAAGTAATATTGGAACTTTCTCTTCATATAACTTAGCTGAAAGTTGTATAGATAAACTAATCAATAAGCCTGGGTATAATTTGTATCCTCGGTCTAACTTTGTAATAACTAAAGTAATATTAGGGAATATTCATTGGGAAAAAGGATTTGTTAAAACAGAGTCGGGTGATTTTGAGATAGAATAAAGACTTATTTATGATTGTCTTAATATAAAGTTGTTCACTTATATATTTGAATCGTTTTAGATCTCTATGCCCTATTTTGTGTAGAAATCTAAAAGGTATTACATGTAATATGTTATAAGAATATATAGAATTAGTTTTGTTTTATCTACATAAAATTGATACTTGAATAACCTTCCTACCCTAACATAAAGTATAAGGCTTATGTTAGGGTAGTCTTTTTATTATACGGATGGTATGGAGGGTACCTAATCTGATCGACAATCTCTTTATTTTATACTGGTAACTGACACTGCCTTAGCTTCTTTAATAATGGCTTTGAGTTTACAGATAGTGCTTATGAAGTAATAGAATATGATAAAAACGGTAATCTGACCAAAGATTTAAACAAAAAGATAAAAGAAATCGAATATAATTACTTAAATTTGCCTATCTTCGTTATATTTGATAATGGGAACACATTCTTAATCTGTATGATTCCAACAGTGTAAAATACCGTACTTCGTATAAGGTTGGAAGTACTGCTACCAGTATTGACTATTGTGGTAATGTGATCTATGAAAATGGTGTTGCTGTAAAACTCTTGACAGAGTAGATTATATCACTCTGAATGATAATAAGTATCATTATTATTTGAAAGATCATCAGGGTAATAATCGTGTGGTTGTAGATGAGGAGGGAACGGTTGAGGAAGTGAATCATTATTATCCGTTTGGAGGTGTGTTTTCTTCTACCGGAGATGCTCAGCCTTATAAGTATAATGGCAAGGAGCTGGATCGTAAAGGTGGGTTGGACTGGTATGATTATGGAGCGAGGATGTATGATGCTGCATTAGGGAGATTTATGAAAACTGATAGATTTCAGAGAAGTATGTTTCTTTATCACCTTATCAATATGGTGCAAATAATCCGGTGAATAATATTGATGTGAATGGAGATAGTATTTGGTATACTCGGAATGGTGATATTGTCACTATGTATGTAACTGCAAAGATATTTAATAATTCAAGTGATAATATAAATATGGCTAGAGCTGCCAAAGATATAGTTTCTGATATAAAAAGTACCTATGAAGGAAAATTTGAATGGAGCGATAATAAGACTTACAATTTAAAGGTTGATATGGATCTTAAAGTTGCAACTTCTATGAAAGATGTCGAAAACTCTGATCATTTATTTGTATTAGCAGATAGCGATAGTAAAGGAGCGCGTGGAGCAACAAGTATGTTAGGTGGAAAGGTTATGACTTTGGCTTCAAGCGATTTTGCTAATAATAATTGGTTGTCGAATAATTTGTCTTATAATAAAACTTTTACAGCTACTCATGAGTTTGGGCATGCAATTGGGATTATCACATTCGCAGAATCCATTTAATATAATGAAGCAGGGAGGAGTTGTTCACAACAGCAATAGCAACCAAAGAGTTATCATGTTGCAGCAACAAAATAATCTAAATAAAGGTAGCAATTATTTAGAATATATGGGTAGAAAAATACCTTATCCATATATTCATTATAATAATCTTGTTGTCGATATATATAATTTAGGTCTTAAATGGCGATAATATAGATGAAATTATGAAAGGAAAAAAAATAATAATAACGATAGGAATAATATTATGTGTGTGTTGTGTGTGTGTTACATCCAGAACTGCGTTAATATTTGTAGGTAACTCTTATGAAAATAGCAAAGAAATTAATGTTACTATTTCGGTGGATGATAAGGTATTATATAATGGCTTTTTAAAAGCTTATGAGATTCCAATGCTGTTGGAAAAGAAGAAAATGAGGGTCGGCTTTTACAAGGTTTCTGCGAAATGTAATAATATCCAAGTGCAGCATAGATTCTTTTATTTTTTTCAGAAAACTATTTGGATTGATTTTGATTTTGCAACTAATGACATATTATTAGTTTCGAAATTTTATAAACAAATACCATTATAATTTTATGTTATCTGTCTTATCGTAATATAAAGTTAATAAAACAGTCTTGCTCTGATATATAAGTTGTCTAAACTAAATCAGCATATTAGAGCAAGATTATTTTGTATGATGCAGCTATTGGATGTTGGTATGTAGTAGATCCGGAGTCTGAGAGATATCATTCGTTAAATCCTAACAATTACTGTGTAAATCTCTAGAGAAGGGTGGGTTAGTACAAATAGTAAGATGCCCTTTTATATTTCAAAAAGCTAGTATAATCTAACTGATATTTTATTTTTTTTCTTCTCGATAGCCTATTTCTATATGCAATTCTCCTCTTTTTCTTTCTTTTTTCTCATAAGAAAGAATATATTTGTACCTAAGTTAAATGAAAACCAGCGTATGATATGATAACAACCCAGTTGCTTCGCCCTGAAAGTATTGTTGTAGTAGGGGCTTCGAATAATGTACATAAGCCGGGTGGCGCAATATTAAAGAACTTGATAAACGGAGGTTATCAGGGAGAACTTCGGGCGGTAAACCCGAAGGAGAAGGAAGTACAAGGAGTTCCCGCCTTTGCAGATGTGAAAGATCTTCCTGATACGGATTTGGCAGTATTGGCTGTGCCTGCCGGACTGTGTCCCGATATTGTGGAAACATTGGCTAGTACAAAACAAACTCGGGCGTTTATCATACTTTCTGCCGGATTTGGAGAAGAAACGCATGAAGGGGCGCTATTGGAAGAACGTATCCTGGAAACTGTGAATAAATACGGCGCTTCGCTGATTGGACCTAATTGTATCGGTTTGATGAATACCTGGCATCATAGCGTGTTCAGCCAACCTATCCCTAACCTGAACCTGAAAGGAGTTGATCTAATCTCCAGTTCCGGTGCAACAGCGGTGTTTATTCTGGAAAGTGCGGTGACGAAAGGATTGCAATTTAATTCTGTCTGGTCGGTAGGTAATGCCAAACAGATCGGTGTAGAAGATGTCTTGCAATTTATGGACGAGAACTTTGATCCCGAGAAAGATTCACATCTGAAATTGCTTTATATTGAAAGTATTCAGAACCCGGACAGATTATTGTTTCATGCTTCCTCTTTGATAAGAAAAGGATGTAAGATTGCTGCTATCAAGGCCGGAAGTTCGGAGAGCGGAAGCCGTGCGGCATCTTCTCATACGGGAGCGATTGCAAGTTCCGACTCAGCGGTAGAGGCGTTGTTCCGTAAAGCAGGAATTGTGCGTTGTTTCTCTCGTGAGGAACTGACGACCGTAGGTTGTGTATTTACTTTACCCGAATTGAAAGGAAAGAATTTTGCCATTATCACTCATGCCGGAGGACCGGGGGTAATGTTGACAGATGCGTTGAGTAAAGGCGGTTTGAACGTACCGAAGCTCGAAGGCGAATTGTCGGAAGAACTGAAAACTCAACTTTTTCCCGGTGCTGCCGTTGGAAATCCGATAGATATTCTGGCTACCGGGACACCGGAGCATTTGCGTCTCTGCATTGATTACTGTGAAGAAAAGCTTGAAAACATAGATGCCATGATGGCTATCTTCGGAACTCCGGGATTGGTTACTATGTTTGAAATGTATGATGTGCTTCACGAAAAGATGCAAACTTGCAAGAAACCGATTTTCCCGATTCTTCCTTCTATCAATACTGCCGGAGCTGAAGTTGCAGCGTTTCTTGCTAAAGGGCACGTGAACTTTGCCGATGAAGTGACACTCGGGACGGCCCTTTCGCGTATCGTCAATGCTCCTAAACCGGCTGTTCCTGAAATAGAATTGTTTGGAGTGGATGTCCCGAGGATTCGTCGTATTATTGATTCGATTCCGGAAGACGGATATATCGAGCCTCATTATGTACAGGCATTGCTCCATGCGGCAGGTATCCCGTTGGTAGACGAATTTGTTTCGGATAATAAGGAAGAGATCGTAGCCTTCGCCCGCCGATGTGGATTCCCCGTAGTGGCTAAGGTTGTCGGTCCGGTGCATAAATCGGATGTCGGCGGAGTGGTGCTGAATATTAAAAGCGAGCAACACTTGGCGCTGGAATTTGACCGGATGATGCAGATCCCTGATGCCAGGTCGATAATGGTGCAGCCTATGCTGAAAGGGACAGAACTGTTCATTGGTGCGAAATATGAGGAGAAGTTCGGCCATGTAGTGCTTTGCGGTTTAGGGGGTATTTTTGTGGAGGTGCTGAAAGATGTATCTTCCGGTTTGGCTCCGCTTTCTTATGAGGAGGCTTATTCGATGATTCACTCATTGCGCGCCTATAAAATCATCCAGGGAACGCGAGGCCAGAAGGGAGTAAACGAGGATAAATTTGCTGAAATTATTGTCCGTTTGTCTACCTTGCTCCGGTTTGCAACGGAAATCAAAGAAATGGATATCAATCCGCTTCTCGCAACGGAAAAGGCTGTTGTGGCCGTAGATGCACGTATTAAAATAGAGAAATAAGACTATTTTTTCATTCATTGGGACGTATCTTCTATTTTTCGATTGTTATTTCACCTACATTTGGTAAGTTGAATAAAAGAAGTGTTATAAACCGAATATATGAAAAAAATTATAATAACGTTTATTTCTTTAATAATTGGAATTCTTAGCCGTGCACAAACGGTTAATGAACATTATTATTTTAAGAATCTTAGTAGCCAGAATGGGTTGTCACAAAACACAGTCAGTGCTATCTTGCAGGACTCGAAAGGTTTTATGTGGTTTGGTACGAAAGATGGATTAGATCGATATGATGGGGTATCTTTCCGGCATTTTAAGTACGATAGAAACAATCCGAGAAGTCTGGGCAATAATTTTGTGACTTCTCTTTATGAAGATATCGAAGGTAATATCTGGGTAGGGACTGATGTGGGAGTCTATATCTATTATCCGGAGAAAGATACTTTTCGTCATTTTGTAGAACAGAGTGACAAAAACACAAGGGTGGAACGAGCCGTTGCTATGATTTCAGGAGACAGTCAGGGAAGGGTATGGATAGCTGCAGAGGCGCAAAACTTGTTTTGTTATGATTTGAAAAAGCAAACCTTGAGAAACTATATTCTGACCGATCATCCATTGGTCTCTACCAATGTGAAATGCCTGACGGTTGATAATAGTGGTACTATCTGGATTGGCTTTTACGGTGACGGATTGTTTTATTCGAAAGATGAGTTGAAAACTCTTCATCCTTATATATCACCTATTGATAATGAGGAAACTTATAATAATGACGTTGTGAGCGAAATACTCCCGGGAGCATACAATTGTTTATATATTGGTTCTTTAAAAGGAGGAGTGAAAGAATTGAATCTGACTTCGGGTAAATTACGGGATTTGTTGTTGAAAGATGAAGATAATGAATCCATCTATTGTCGGACATTACTTTTTGCTACGGATAATGAGTTATGGATAGGTACAGAAAGCGGAGCTTATATTTATAATCTCCGTACGGGGAAGTATACGCACTTGCGTAGTTCTGAGTATGATCCCTATTCTTTGTCTGATAATGCAATTTATTCTTTTTGCAAAGACCGTGAAGATGGTATATGGATCGGTTCGTATTTTGGCGGAGTAAACTATTATCCGCGCTCGTATACCCATTTTGAGAAATATTATCCGAAAGGAGAGGAAAATAGTCTACATGGTAAGCGGGTACGTGAATTTTGTCGTGATAACTATGGTGTGTTATGGATTGGTACGGAAGATGGCGGGTTGAACCGTTTTAATTTGAATACAAAAGAATTTTCTTTTTTTGCTCCTAGTGCGGGATTTACCAATATACATGGGTTATGTTTAGTGGACGATAAACTTTGGGTTGGCACATTCTCTAAAGGATTGAAGATTATAGATACCCGTACAGGGACTGTTTTGAAGACATATCAGAAGAACAGCTCTCCCCGTTCTTTGATTGATAATAGTATTTTTGCAATTTGTAGAACCGCCACAGGTGACATCTACTTAGGAACGATGTTCGGACTGGTCAAATATAATAAGCAATCGGACGATTTTGACCGTATACCGGAATTGAATGGGAAGTTTGTATATGATATAAAGGAAGATTCCGGCGGTAATATCTGGTTGGCAACTTATGCTAATGGTGCTTATTGTTATAATGTGAACGATCGGAAATGGAAAAACTATGTGCATGATGAAAAAGATACCACAAGTCTTTCATATAATAAGGTTTCTAGTATTTTTGAAGATTCCTATCACCGGATTTGGTTAACAACTCAGGGAGGAGGTTTTTGCTTATTTCATCCGGAGTCAGAGACGTTTACTAGTTATAACTCAACTGACGGACTACCTAGCGATGTTGTTTATCAGATTGTAGAGGATAAAGATGGACAGCTGTGGCTAACAACTAACAATGGACTTGTCTATTTTCAGCCAAAAACTGAAACGATGAAAGTATACACTACTGCCAATGGTCTGTTGGGTGATCAGTTTAACTATCGGTCCAGTTTTGAAGATGAAAATGGAATGATTTATTTTGGTGGAATTGATGGTTTTATAGCTTTTAATCCTAAAAGCTTCTCGGAGAATAAGAATCTTCCCACAGTAGTGATTACAGATTTCTTGCTGTTTAATAAAGAAGTGTATGCAGATGAACCTAATTCGCCTTTGGAAAAGAATATCACTTTTTCTGATAAGATAGTACTCCGGGCTGATCAGAATTCGTTTTCTTTCCGCATCTCGGCTCTTGGTTATCAAGCTCCCGGAATGAATAAACTGATGTATAAATTGGAAGGGTTTGATAATGAGTGGTTATCTATCGGTGAGAGTCCGTTGATAACCTATGCTAATCTGCGTTATGGTGATTATGTATTTCGGGTGAAAGCTGCAAATGACAATGGCGTTTGGAATAATAATGAAATCTCGTTGAGCATCCGGATTTTACCTCCTTTCTATCTGTCAATTTGGGCTTATTGCATTTATATACTTTTGATTATTGGATGTTCCGTTTATTTGATTCTTTATTTAAAACGCCGTAGTAATAGAAAACATCATCGGCAAATGGAGAAATTTGAGCAGGAGAAGGAACGTGAAATATATTATGCGAAAATAGATTTCTTTACGAATGTAGCTCATGAGATACGTACTCCTTTGACGTTGATTAATGGTCCTCTGGAGAATATTCTTCTGAAAAAGACGGTGGATCCTGAGATACGGGAGGATTTGAATATCATGAAACAGAATACGGAACGGTTGTTAAGTTTAACGAACCAGTTGCTGGATTTCCGTAAAACAGAGAGTCAGGGATTCCGCTTGAACTTTGCCGAGTGTAATGTTACTGAGGTACTGAAAGAAACTTATAACCGTTTTACATCTTTGGCGAGACAGAGAGAACTGGACTTTGTATTGAATGTAGGCGAACAGGACTTCTATGCACATGTCAATAAGGAAGCATTTACTAAGATTGTTAGTAATTTGTTGAATAATGCTGTGAAATATGCAGAAACATATGTACATGTGTTTTTGGAAATGAACGGGATAGGAGAAAAGAGGATGTTTTATATTCGTACAGTGAATGATGGCGTTATCATCCCGAATGAAATGAAAGAGGAAATCTTTAAACCTTTTGTCCGTTTCAATGAAAAAGAAGATGGTAAAGTTACCACAGGAACAGGAATCGGATTAGCTCTCTCACGTTCATTAGCTGAATTACATCAGGGAAGTTTGATGATGTTGGAAGGTGAAGAGGCAAATGTGTTCTGTCTGTCGCTTCCTGTGGAACAGGATAGTGTAATAAAGCTGACTTCGGAATATAAATCCGTAGAAGAGGAGAATGTGGTGGAACGGCGGACGGAACTAGCGGACAGCAGGGGAGACAAACCGGTAGTGTTGGTAGCGGATGATAATCCGGATATGTTGTCTTTCATTGTTCGTCAGTTGGAAAGTAATTATGTCGTTGTGACTGCCAATGATGGTGTGGAAGCATTGAAAGTATTGGATAATCAGGAGGTTTCATTAGTGGTAAGTGATGTTGTTATGCCTCGTATGGATGGATTTGAATTGTGTAAGTTGATAAAGTCTAAATTGGATTATAGTCATATTCCAGTGATTTTGCTTACTGCTAAAACGAATATTCAATCGAAGATAGAAGGGCTGGAATTAGGGGCAGATGCATATATTGAAAAACCTTTTTCTGTTGGGTATTTACAGGCTTGTATCTCCAATCTGATCAATAGTCGTGAAAAGTTGCGGCAAGCTTTCGCCCAATCTCCTTTTGTTGCAGCTAATACGATGGCTTTGACAAAAGCTGATGAGGAGTTTATGAAAAAGCTGAATGAAATCATTCAGAATAATTTGCATAATCCGGATTTTAGTATGGATGATATAGTAGACTCTTTAAATATGAGTCGTTCTAATTTCTATAGGAAAATTAAAGGTGTACTTGATTTAAGTCCGAATGAATATCTACGGTTGGAAAGATTGAAACGGGCTGCTCAGTTATTGAAAGAGGGAAATGGGCGAGTAAATGAAATTTGTTATATGGTAGGCTTTAATTCTCCTTCCTATTTCTCTAAATGTTTTCAAAAGCAATTTGGAGTGCTCCCTAAAGAGTTTGCCGGTTAAGTTTATTATTGGGTTCTCACAAAAGTATTGGTGTTGTTTATAGATATTTGTAGGGTATATAATCCTGCAGATCGTAGACTTATATGCTTGATAGATAGAGGGATTGGCACGTTGGAATAATACAGCGAAGGAGCTTTATATCTTTCTAAAAAATAGGCTGTTATGATTAATCTATGAGATATTTGTTCCATTTATATTTCATTTGAAACGAATTTGCTATTCTTTCTTTTGTTTGAGACAGTATTGCGATTTATTGGGATATTTATTTTATTAGGAAATCCTCTCATCCGTTAATTTTGCCTATGTTAATCAATCAAAAATAGTATGATAAAACCATTGCATCAATTAAAGAAGCTTTTTATCCTTTGTGGGCTTCTTATCAACTGATATCGGGAATATTTATAATGAAATAACCTTTTTATTAATAATTATGAAAACAAAAACAAGAGATCTAAGCACATGCTTAAAAAGGCGGTTGTGGATTGTAGGTGCATGTCTGACGACCTTTTCTTTTCTTTCTGTATCTGTTGCATATGCGGTCAGTGATAATCAGACTGTCCAGCAGCAAAAAAAAGGAATGGTGATTAAAGGTAAGGTTTTGGGTACAGACGGTGAACCTATTATCGGTGCATCTGTATTGGTGAAAGGCTCTACTACTGGAGTTGTTACTGATTTGGATGGTAACTATACACTGTCTAACGTTTCTAAGGGAGCTATTTTGGAATTTAGTTATGTAGGTTATGTAAAGCTGACTAAAACCGTAGGAAATGAAACAACCATAAATGCGATTCTGTATGAGGACTCTCAGATGTTGGAGGGAGTTGAGGTTGTGGCTTTTGGTACACAGAAAAAGGAGAGTGTTATTGGTGCTATTTCAACCGTGAAAGTGGCGGAACTGAAAACACCCTCCAGTAATCTTACGAATGCACTTGCCGGGCGTATTGCAGGAGTAATCTCTTATCAGAGAACTGGTGAACCGGGGGTGGATGACGCCTCTTTCTTTGTTCGCGGTGTTACAACTTTCGGATATAAAAAAGATCCGTTGATTTTGATTGACGGCATTGAGTTAACTTCTACCGATCTGGCTCGTTTACAGCCAGATGACATCGCCAGCTTTTCTATTATGAAGGATGCTACTGCTACCGCTCTTTACGGTGCCCGTGGTGCAAATGGTGTGATTCTGGTGAAAACCAAAGAAGGTCAGAAGGGAAAAGCACGGTTAAGCTTAAGAGTTGAGAACTCAATATCCACTCCGACTCAAGAGATAGAATTGGCAGATCCTGTTACTTATATGCGTCTGCACAATGAGGCCTATTTAACTCGTAATCCGTTGGCGCCGTTGATGTATTCTGAGGAAAAAATAGACAATACTGTACCGGGGGCGGGATCTGTAATTTATCCGGCTACGGATTGGAGAAAGGAATTATTAAAAGATTTTACGATGAACCAGCGCGTCAACCTGAATATTACAGGTGGTGGTGATGTCGCACGTTACTATGTGGCAGCTTCGTATAGTCAAGACAATGGTATTCTGGAGGTTGATAAGAACAGTAATTTTAATAATAATATCAAGCAGAGAGTTTATACTCTTCGTTCTAATGTAAATATCAACGCTACCAAGACAACAGAATTGATTGTCCGTCTAAGTGGTGTGTTCGATGATTATAACGGACCGTTATATGGTGGTTCGGCTATGTACAATCTGATTATGAAGAGTAATCCGGTATTGTTTCCCGCTAAATATCCCAAAGATGAAGCTCATGCATACACGAAACATACTTTATTTGGTAATGCTGAAAATGGACAATATTTGAATCCGTATGCAGAAATGGTAAGAGGATATAAAGAATCCGGACGTTCTAATTTGAGTGCGCAGTTTGAAGTGAAACAGGATCTGAAATTCTTGACGGAAGGTTTATCGGCACGCTTGTTGTTTAATACTTCCCGTATCTCCAGTTATGATGTTTCACGTAAACTGAATCCATATTATTATAAGATGACTAATTATGATTATCTGACCGGTGATTATGCCATTGATATCATTAATCCGGATGATGGTTCGGAATATCTGATTTATGATCCGGGTGGTAAGAGTATTACGGCTAATATGTATATAGAGGCTGCATTGAATTATAATCGTGATTTCGGAAAACATGGAGTAGGCGGATTATTAGTCTATCAGTTGAGAAATAACCTTCAGCCGAATGCAGGCTCGCTTCAGGCATCTCTGCCTTACCGCAATGTCGGTTTATCGGGGCGTTTCACTTATGCATATAATAATCGTTATTTTGCAGAGTTCAACTTCGGTTATAATGGTTCCGAACGCTTCCATAAAAGTAAACGGTTCGGTTTCTTCCCTTCTGCCGGTTTGGCATGGGTTGTTTCTAATGAGTCTTTTTGGGATCCATTTAAAGATGTAGTATCCAAGTTGAAATTGAGAGCGTCTTATGGTATTGTTGGTAATGATGCTATCGGAAGCGGGCGTTTCCTGTATTTGTCGGATATCAATATGAATGATAGTAAGTATGGGGCAAACTTCGGATATAATTATGATTATCATCGGGATGGTATTTCGGTAAAGCGATATTCTGATCCTGAAATTACATGGGAAAAGTCTGCTAAAACAAACTTTGCACTTGAGTTCACTTTATTTAATGATTTGAATGTGACGGCAGAGTATTATACGGAACGCCGTAAGAGTATTTTGCAACAACGAACTTCGATCCCGGCATCTATGGGACTTTGGGTACAACCTTATGCAAACTTGGGAGAGGCCAAGGGGCACGGAGTTGACTTATCGTTAGATTATAATAAATATTTCGCCAATAAATCATGGTTGCAGTTGAGAGGAAACTTTACTTATGCGACAAGTGAATATATGGTGTATGAGGATTATGAATATCCGGGAGCATGGTGGAAACAGAAAGTGGGTTATCCAACTAATCAGACTTGGGGATATATAGCAGAAGGTCTATTTGTTGACGACAATGAAGTGGCTAATTCTCCTGTGCAATTTGGAGAATATGGTGCAGGTGATATTAAGTATCGTGATGTGAACAAGGATGGTAAGATTACTGATCTCGATCAGGTACCTATCGGATATCCGAAAGAACCGGAAATTGTATATGGTTTTGGTGCCTCTTATGGATATAAGAATTGGGATATATCAGTGTTTTTCCAAGGATTGGCTAGAGAATCATTTTGGATTGATTATAATAATGTATCTCCATTTTTTAACACGGTTGATACAAAAGTTGTAGGTAATAGAGTTGGGCATAATGCACTTGCAAAGTTTATTGCAGATAGTCATTGGTCGGAGGATAATAGAGATGCTTATGCGGTATGGCCGAGATTAAGCCCGACTTCTATTGAGAATAACAGTAAAACGAGTACTTGGTTTATGCGGGATGGTTCGTTCTTGCGTTTAAAACAATTGGAGATTGGTTATACTATTCCTGAAAAAGTGACTAATAAAGTAGGAATCAAGAACCTTCGATTCTATGTTACAGGAAACAATCTATTATGCTTTAGTAAATTTAAACTTTGGGATCCTGAAATGGCAGGTTCCGGCTTAGGTTATCCTGTACAGCGTGTGTATAATATAGGACTAAATTTAACTTTCTAAATTTGATATAAAATGAAAAAAATACAACTGTTTATATTAAATTGTTTGATTATCGCTTTATCTTCATGTGATTCATTCTTGGATATTGTTCCGGATGATATTGCTACAATCGATAATGCATTTACAATGAGGGCACAGGCAGAGAAATATTTGTTTACCTGTTATTATTATCTTCCGGCTCATGGCCTGTTGGAGGCAAATCCGGCAATTGCCGGTGGTGACGAACTGTATATTACGGAGTCTTTTCGTAGTGCAGCACACGTACATGCATGGTATATTTCACATAATATGCAAAGTTCGGCAAGACCACGCTGTGATTATTGGACCGGAGCCGATCAACAGAATAACAAATCATTGTATCAAGGAATCAGTGACTGTAACATCTTTCTGGAGAATATTCAGAAGGTACCTGATATGACACAAGCAGAGAAAGACCGTTGGGCGGCAGAAGTACGTTTCTTGAAAGTCTATTACCATTATTGGCTGATTAGAATGTATGGACCAATTCCTATTATGGATCGGAATATTCCGGTAAATGCAAGTGAGGATGAAGTAAAGGTTTTTAGGAGTACTATAGACGAATGCTTTGATTATGTAATCAATTCTTTAACCGAGATTATCAACAGTAATCATTTGCCTGATAAGATAATGAATGAGGCTGAAGAGTTGGGACGAATTACTCAAGGAATTGCAATGCAATAAAAGCCGAAGTGATGGTAACTGCTGCCAGTCCTTTATTTAATGGAAATGCTGATTATAAAGGATATACTGATTCCAGAGGTATTGAACTATTCAATCCGAATAAATCGGAACAGGCCAAAAAACAGCGTTGGATAGATGCTGCGGAAGCTTGTAGGCAGGCTATTGATTTTCTGAAAGCTCAGGGACATGATTTATATAAATATACTTCTCTTGAATACACAATATCCGATCAGACCCGTGCGAAAATGAATATTCGTAACATTGTGACGGAAAAGTGGAATCAAGAAATTATTTGGGCTAATTCAAATAGTATTATCGGACAGTTACAGGATCATGCTATTCCACGTGGATTGGAACCGGGAAAAGAAGGAAATGCGAGTGTTGGTGGTAATTTGGCTGTCCCTCTAAAAATAGCAGATTTGTTTTATACAAAAAATGGAGTTCCTATTACAGAAGATAAGACATGGAATTATGATGATCGTTTTGAATTGAGAAAAGCAACAGCTAATGATAAGTACTTTATCAAGGAAGGGTATACAACAGCTAATCTGAATTTTGACAGAGAAGTACGCTATTACGCAAGTTTAGGATTTGATGGTGCAGTCTGGTTCGGGCAGGGAGTGACAGATGAGACGAAACCGATTTATGTGCAATGTAAACAAGGACAGTCTGCTGCCAATCAGATTGCGAATTCATGGAATGAAACAGGTATATGGCCTAAAAAACTAGTTCATTTTAAGAGTGTGGTAGGGCAGACCAGTGGTTTTACTAAGATTACATATCCGTTCCCGGTGATGAGATTGGGTAACTTATATCTGTTGTATGCTGAAGCTTTGAATGAAAGTGGTGCTACTAAAACTGATGTTCTGACTTGGGTCGATTTGATCAGAGAAAGAGCAGGACTGAAAGGTGTGGAAGAAAGCTGGGATACATATACGAACAATAAGAAATATGAAACAATAGATGGCAGACGTGAGATCATACAACAGGAACGTGGAATTGAATTGGCATTCGAAGCACAGAGATTTTGGGACTTACGTAGATGGAAATTGGCATTTCAGGAACAGAATAAGCCGATAACCGGTTGGAATACTCAGTATAGCACAAATGAAGATTACTATACAGAACAATTGATTTATACTCAAGAGTTTAGAATAAGAAACTATTTCTGGCCGATTTTAGATAAGGAACTATATTCGAATAAAAACCTGGTACAGAATTATGGTTGGTAAACTTTAAAATAAAAACGTTATGAAGAAGAAATTTTATAAATATGGGTTGTTTTATATAGGAGTTGTTTTGGCTGCTTGTGCCGACAATGCTGATCTGAACGAACCTACGGGAAGTACGACACCACCGTCACAGGTGCTGAATGCGACGGTAAAGAATCTGCCTGGTGCAGCAATTATCTATTATGATTTGCCGGATGATCAAAATTTAAAATATGTTCGGGCTAGCTATAAAGTTGATAATATGATTCGTACAGTTAATGCTTCTTTCTATACAGATTCTTTGGTAGTAGAAGGATTCCCTACTAAGGGAGAGTATGACGTTGAACTTTATTCTGTTAGTTATGGTGAGGCTGTCTCTACTCCGCTTGTGGTAAAAGTAAGTCCGGATACTCCTCCTTATCAGAAAGTGCGTGGAACATTAATTTCAGCTGAAACATTTGGCGGTATCAAAGTGAACTTTGATAACCCGGAAAAGGCTAAATTGGGACTGGGGGTCATAAAGAAACAGGCAGAAGGGATTTGGACACAGGTATATATGCATTATACTGAGGCTAAAGGTGGTGATTTCTATGTACGCGGCCTGGATGCTGTTACTACAGATTTTGGTATTTTTGTCAGAGATAGATGGGGACATCTTTCTGATACATTGTATGTCACTGAGACTCCTTTGTATGAAGAACAATGCGATAAGTCTTTGTTCAGGAAGATGGCTTTGCCGACTGACTCTTATGAGTGCCACTCATGGAATGAAGTGACGAAAGGAAATGATATGACGCGGCTTTGGGATGGAATCACAGATACAGATCCTTGTTTTCAAACCAAGACGACAACAGTAATGCCGCAATGGTTTACCTTTGATATGGGGGAAAAGTATAAATTGAGCCGATTTGTAATGGTTTCACGTTATTATCCGGGTAAGTATGGTAATACATTTAAAGCAGGACACCCGAAGCATTTTGAACTGTGGGGTAGTAATGATCCAAATCCAGATGGTAGCTTTGATGATTCTTGGGTATTACTTTCTGAATATGAGTCGGTGAAACCTTCAGGAGGTGGTGTAAACGATGCTCTTACAACAGAGGATCAGGAAGCTGCGAAAAATGGTGAGAATTTTATTATTCCTGATAATGCTCCGGCTGTACGTTATATTCGTTTTAAAACGAATGACACATGGGGGAAAACACGTTATATGCATCTTCACGAACTTACGTTTTTCGGTGCGAGGCATAATTAGTAACAAGTAAAAGATAATGCTATGAAACTATTTAAAAAACTGATTTTTATATTTTTAAGTATAGGTGCCTTGATCTCTTGCGATGGTATGGATGCCACGTATAAAGAGTTTATAGAAGAAGGGCCTATTGTATATATTGGAAAAGTAGATTCACTGAAAGCTTATGCAGGACGTAATCGGGTTATGCTCGAATGGCAGAAATTACTTGATCCTCGTGCTAAAACGGCAAAAATATTCTGGGAAAACAGAACGAAGTCTACTGAATTACAATTGACAGATAAAGCAACTCTTACTCAGGTTGTAGTAGAGGATTTGGCGGAAGGCTCGTATGTCTTTGAAATCTGTACATACGATACGTATGGTAATTCTTCTATTATGTCGGAGGTTCCTTGTGCAGTATATGGTGATGTTTATGAGAAATTGTTGTTCAATACAAAAGTAAAGACGGCGGTTTTAAAGAATGATGTATTGACCGTTACTTTTGCAGCTTCGCTTGAACCAACTTTTTTTGCTTCTGAAATTACTTATATGAGTTCTGAGGGGAAAAATAAAACTGTGCTTTTGAAAGCTCCCGCAACACAGGTGAAGATAGATGATTTCGCAGGAGACCATATCACTTATCGTTCCGTTTATTTGCCGGAAGAAACCGCCATAGATTATTTTTATAGTGAGTCGGATGAGCTTGAAATCAATTAAAAGAAATAGCAGAGATAACAAAAAGGATTTATAAGGTCATTTTTCTTACTATAGAATTATATGAAAGCCTTGTATCTTTTGTAGTAACGGGTACTACAAATGGTACAAGGCTTTTTTTTATGCTATATGCATCAATTATCCCATTCATGTTTCATTTGTCTATATCATTTTATTTTGAGACGTTTTTGTGATTTATTGGGATGTTTATATCATCTATATATTGTGCGAACCTCTAATTTTGCCTGTGTTGATTACTGCAAATGATAAAACTAGTTATATATGATAAAACAATTATTTTCAATAGGAATAGCTCTGTCATTATTTTCTCAGATGTTATGGGCACAATGGACCCCTGTAGGAGATAGGATCAAAACTTCTTGGGCGGAGAAGATAGATGTGAACAATGTATTACCGGAATATCCGCGTCCTATTATGGAGCGTTCTGAGTGGTCTAATTTGAATGGTTTATGGAAGTATGCAGTTTTACCGTTGGGAAAATCAATTCCGGATTCTTTTGAAGGTGATATATTAGTACCATTTGCTGTCGAATCCAGCCTTTCGGGAGTCGGAAAGACATTGGGAGAAGATAAAGAATTATGGTATCAGCGTGAGTTTGTTATACCCTCTAAATGGAGAGGAAAAAGGATTTTGCTTCATTTTGGAGCTGTTGATTGGAAAACTGAGGTATGGGTTAACAATATAAAAGTAGGAGAACATACAGGAGGATTTACTCCGTTTACATTTGATATAACCCAAGCTTTGAAGAACTCGGAAAATAATTTGGTTGTCAAAGTGTGGGACCCGACAGAAAAAGGTACGCAGCCACGCGGAAAGCAAGTGAGTAATCCTCATGGTATCTGGTATACGCCGGTGAGTGGTATCTGGCAGACTGTATGGTTGGAACCGGTGTCTGAACACTATATTACAGATATAAAAACAACACCTGATATAGATTTGAATAAGGTTAAAGTAAAGGTTGAAACAGATGACAATAGGTATTCAGATAAATTTGAGGTAAAAGTGTTTGAAGGAGGGCGTCTGGTGGCTGTGGGAACATCAATTAATGGGTTACCAGTTGAGGTTTCCATGCCGGCTGATGCCAAACTTTGGTCGCCGGATGAACCATTCTTATATCAGATGGAAGTTTCTTTATTTGAGGGAGGAAAACGGGTAGACTGTGTAAGGAGTTATATGGCGATGCGTAAGTACTCTATGAAAAGAGACAAAAAAGGTATTGTGCGTTTACAGTTAAACAATAAAGATCTGTTTCAATTTGGTCCGTTAGATCAGGGTTGGTGGCCGGATGGATTATATACAGCTCCTACGGATGAGGCATTGTGTTATGATATCAAGAAAACGAAAGATTTGGGCTTTAATATGATAAGAAAACATGTAAAGGTAGAGCCTGCACGTTGGTATACATACTGTGATCAAATGGGAGTAATTGTTTGGCAGGATATGCCTAATGGTGATAAAACCTTGGAGTGGCAGAGAAAGAAGTATTTTGATGGAACGGAACTGGCACGTTCTCCTGAATCTGAGGCTACTTATCGTAAGGAATGGAAAGAAATTATTGATTATCTCTATTCTTATCCTTGTATTGGGACTTGGGTGCCCTTTAATGAGGCTTGGGGGCAATTTAAGACAAGTGAGATTGCAGAATGGACCAAACAATATGACTCTACACGTTTGGTCAATCCGGCAAGTGGTGGAAATCATTATACTTGCGGTGATATGCTTGATTTGCATAATTATCCGGGGCCGGAAATGTATTTGTATGATGCACAACGTGCTACGGTACTAGGAGAATATGGGGGGATTGGTTTGGTTTTGAAGAATCATCTTTGGGAACCTAACCGGAATTGGGGATACATCCAGTTTAATACATCTACGGAAGCTACTGCTGAATATCTGAAGTATGCAGAAATGCTGAAAGAAATGATAAAGCAAGGCTTTTCTGCAGCTGTTTACACACAAACGACAGATGTAGAAGTAGAAGTGAATGGACTGATGACTTATGACCGTAAAGTAATAAAGCTGGATGAAGCAACATTGAAGAAGATCAATAATGAGATTTGTAAAACGTTAAAATAACAAATATAGAGATTTTATATTTACCATGAGAAAAATACTTATTTTGGTTTTTAGTCTTTTTTCGATATTCTCTACAGTAGAAGCGAAAAGTAAGAAGGGACAAGATCGTGTGTTAATTGATAAAGTTGCCATGTGGCAGGTAAATCATCAGTCAAAAGTTAAACATCATGATTTGGCGTGGACAAACGGAGTCTTGTTCCGGGGGATGGTAGAATGGGCAGATTATACTCAAGACTCCCGTTATTATGATTTTCTGATGCAGATAGGGAAGAAACATCATTGGGGGTTCTTAAAACGTCTCTATCATGCGGACGATCTTGTTATAGCACAGATGTATATTCGTATGTATGAGAAATACCATGATCCTGCAATGATTCAGCCTACAATTGCCCGTGTAGATTCTGTTGTTGCTAAACCTTCGAAGGCCCGTTTGTGGCTCGGAGCAAAGAATTGGTCGGAACGTTGGTCATGGTGTGATGCGTTATTTATGGCTCCGCCGGTATACGGGTTGTTGAATAAGCTCTATCCGGAGAAAAACTATTTGGCTTTTATGGATAGGGAATTTAAAGAAGCTACAGATTCTTTATATGATGCGGATGCTAAGTTATACTATCGTGATAGAAGATATATTCCCAAAAGAGAGAAGAATGGCGAGAAGGTATTTTGGGGAAGAGGTAATGGTTGGGTGTTTGCAGGAATACCTTTGTTGTTGCAAACTTTGCCTAAAGATCATCCTACTTATGATTATTATCTGAACATTTATAAAGAAATGGCTTCCGCTATAGTTCAGTGTCAGGATAAGAATGGTTCTTGGCATGCCAGTATGCTTGATCCGGATTCATATCCTTCCCCTGAAAATAGTGCTTCCGGGTTTTTTGTTTATGGTTTGGGCTGGGGAGTGAATCAAGGAATTTTGAAAGATAGAAAATATAAAAAAGCTGCCCGTAAGGGTTGGAAGGCTTTGAAAAGCTATGTTCATGAAGATGGCATGCTTGGATATGTCCAACCGGTTAGTGCTGCTCCTGAACAAGTGACTCAGAATATGACTGAGGTATATGGGGTTGGAGCATTCTTGATGGCAGGAATTGAGATGTTGAAAATGAAATAGCCTTTTAATAATAATTAAACTTATACGAAATGGAAAGACATTGTTTTATGAAAGTGAGAATCTTATGGTTAATCGCTTTTCTGTTGTTTACCGTTCAACTGTCTGCTCAACAAAAAGTAACAGTGAAAGGTAAGATAACTGATGAACATAATGAGCCTGTTATTGGGGCTAATATAATGGAGAAAGGTACAACGAATGGAGTTATTTCTGATTTTGACGGATTTTTTACTTTAAATGTTTCTTCCGGAGCTACCCTTGTAGTATCATATATAGGATTTGCTCAGCAAGAAATTCCTGTCAAAGACAAACGCGATTTTGTGATTCGTCTGGCAGAAGATTCAGAAACGTTGAATGAAGTAGTTGTGATTGGTTATGGTAGTGCTCGCAAAAGAGACTTGACTGGTGCAGTAATGCAAGTAAAGTCTGCGCAGTTGGAAAATGAAAGTCCTTCCTCCATGCAAGACTTATTAAGAGCGAATGTTCCGGGATTGAGTGTTGGTTTTAGTGCAGGTCCCAAACCGGGTGGAAGTCTTTTGATTCGTGGAAAGAACTCAATTAATGCTGGAACTGATCCGTTGATTGTATTGGATGGGGTTATATATCCGGGTGACTTGGCCGATATTAATCCGAATGATATAGAACAAATTGATGTGTTGAAGGATGCTAGTTCTGCTGCTATTTACGGAGCGCGTTCTGCTAGTGGAGTTATTATCATCACTACAAAGATGGGTAAAAGTGAAAAACCGACAATTAGTTTTGATGCTTCTATAGGTGTAGCTACTCAGGCTATAGTTCCTGAAGTATATCAGGGAGATGAGTTTACTGCTTGGAGGACGGATGTCTTTAATAGTGCAAATCCGAACCATAGACCTTATGAGTTTAATGACCCTCGTAAATTACCCGCAGATGTTTCTATTGAAGATTGGATGAAATATGATAATTCGACAGGAGATCCTGTAGAGACTTGGTTGCGTCGAATTGGCTTTAAGAACTTGGAAATACAGAATTATTTGGATGGTAAATCTGTAGATTGGGCCGATATGGTTTTTCAGAATGGTCTTCGTCAGGATTATAATGCAAGTATTTCGGGAAAGACAAAAGGGGTAAATTATTATTGGTCTATGGGATGGACAGACAATGAGGGCATTATTGTAAATAACGGATATAAATCATTTAAGACTCGTTTAAATCTGGATGCCAAAATAAATAAGTTTCTGACTGTGGGATTAAATGCGCAATTTGTACAACGTGATGCCAGTGCTATCGGAGCGGATTGGGTTCAGTATCAGAAGCTGACTCCATATGGAAGTCCTACTAATGAAGATGGAACAATGAAGTTGAATCCGGGAGATGACACGTCAGCGAAGCATCCTTTGATCGATTCTTATTATACAGATAAGAGAAATGTGATAAATAATTTGAATGCTAATATCTATGCTAAGGTATCTTTACCTTTTAATATATCTTATCAGATGAATTTCTCTCCACGATATGAGTGGGCTACAGATTATGTACATAAATCTTCGGAACATCCAAGCTGGAAAGATTTTGGGGGTTCTGCTTCACGAACTTTTAGAAATGATTTTCTATGGCAACTTGACAATATAGTAAAGTGGAAACAAACTTTCGCCAAAGTACATGACGTGGATTTCACTTTCTTATTTAATGCGGAGAAGTTTCAAAGATGGAGTGATGAAATGAATAATGAAGGATTTGATCCAAATGATGATCTTGGATATCATTATATGAAAGGTGGAATATTGCCTACAATTAGTAGTAATGATGAATATAGAACCGGTGATGCATTGATGGCACGTTTATTTTATTCGTATGACAACCGTTATATGATTACCGGTACGGTTCGGAGAGATGGCTATTCTGCGTTTGGACAAAAAAATCCTCGGGCGGTATTCCCCTCAGTTGCTGTCGGCTGGGTATTCTCTGATGAACCTTTTTTGAAGAAGTTAAATTGGTTGGACTATGGAAAGCTAAGGTTCTCATGGGGATTAAATGGTAATAGAGACATTGGGGTTTATAGAGCTTTAGCCAGAATGGGTAATAGTAAATATATGTATGTAAGTCCGGATGGAAAGGTTTATAATGGATCCTATCTTTATGTGAATTCTTTGGCTAATAAAGAATTAAAATGGGAACGTACGGCTTCATTCAACTTAGGATTGGATTTTTCTATATTTAATGAACGGTTAAAAGGAAATATCGATATTTATAAAGCTAACACGAAAGACCTTCTTATTGAACGTACATTACCCGAATTGATCGGATTCAGTTCAGTGATGTCTAATTTAGGTGAAGTAGAGAATAAAGGTATTGAACTTAGCCTGACATCGAAGAATATTGATACAAAGAATTTTGCATGGAGTTCAACATTCAATTTTACTTTGAACAGAAATAAGATTGTTCACCTGTACGGAGATATGGTTGATGTTTTAGATGAAAATGGGAACGTAGTAGGACAGAAAGAGGCTGACGATATCAAGAATAAATGGTTTATAGGTAAGTCTTTGGATGAAATATGGGGATTGGAAGTTATTGGAGTCTGGCAACAGGATGAAGCGGAAGAAGCAAAGAAGTATGGTGTAGCTCCTGGTGATTTTAAGTTGAGGGATGTTGATGGAAACGGACAGTATACAGATGAGGATAAAGTATTCCAAGGGACAACTAGTCCGAAATTTACATGGACATTGCGCAATGATTTCAAGATATATAAGAATATAGATGTTTCTTTCATGTTGTATTCTCTTTGGGGGCATAAAGGTACATATGATGTAGCTAAGCATAGTGGAACCACGGTATATAATGATAGACAGAATGCTTACAAGTTACCATACTGGACTCCGGAAAATCCGACAAATGAGTGGGCAAGAATTGATTCCAGTACAGGAGGAAACAGTTTTTCTGTATATCGGAAAAAATCATTTATTCGATTAGATAATATATCTGTCGGATACAATGTTCCATCACGTTGGATTACTAAATTGGGATTAGGCTCATTGAGAGTTTATGCTAATGTAAGAAATGTAGCGGTTTGGGCTCCGGATTTTAAACTTTGGGATCCGGAAAATAGTAGTCCTACTCCTCGTACGTATACTTTTGGTATTAATGTGACTATGTAATTAACTTTTAAGAATCAATGTTATGAATAATATTAGTAAATTAGTGATAATAGGATCTGTTGCGATAACTCTTTCGAGTTGTGGGGACAGCTGGTTGGAACCTAAACCTCTTTCATTTTATTCTCCGGAGAATACTCTGGTAGATGCTAAAGGTATGTGGGCTGCACTTGGTACTTGTGAGAAAAGGATT
>OHAV01000233.1_pt1 | contig 26927 bp, 30 predicted proteins | sample 1577271 | NCBI WGS metagenome assembly OHAV01 (sample SAMEA3879537, study PRJEB24766) | human gut metagenome | biome: human-associated habitat; feature: feces | place: USA | collected 1985/1987 | reverse complement strand
CCCCCCAAAGGGGGATTCGCGGTATCTCTCTGTTGCACTTTCCTTGAAGTCGCCTTCACTGGGAGTTACCCAGCACCCTGCCCTGCGGAGCTCGGACTTTCCTCGGACGCAAACGCGCCCGCGGCCATCTGGCTTACTCGCAAACTTTTACTCTGTCTGGTTCTGCCTGTCATACAAAATACGGCCGCAGTTTTCACACTCGATGTACTTGGCGTCGTTTTTGAATTTGCGCAGCGTAACCTGCGGCAGGCTCATATTGCAGCCGCCGCACTGATCGCCATAAAGCCGGGCCACCGGGGGAATGCAGTGCTTTTTAATCACGTTGTACTTTTCCAGAAGGTTGGGATCAATCCCTTTGGCCTTGGCCTGAACCTGAGCGCGCTTTTCCTCCAGCTGGCGCATTTGCTCCTTGTATTCGGCTTCGTAGGCTACCTTCTGCTTGTCGTATTCGGCCTTGACCTTGGCGTATTTGATGCGGATTTCCTTTTCCAGGCGGTCGCGGTCGGACGCGTCCTTCTGGATGCGCTTCATTTCCTGCTCATAGTCGGTGAGATCGGACAAAAGTTTCTGCGCGTCGCGGCTCATGTCCTGGGCCTGCTTCAGATCGGCGGGCGGGGTGGCTTCCATACGCTTTTGCAGGGCGGACAGCTGATCCTCCATACGGGAAATAGCCACCTTGATCACATCCACGCGATCCAGCATTTCGGCTACTTCCTGCTCCATCCGCTTGACGGCATTCTGCTGCTCCACCAGAAATTCACGGTTTTTTTTCAGCTGCAGGCGATTGGGATTGCGCTTGATCTCCGTCTCAAAAGCGTCGGCGGCCATATCGGCCTGCTGATACTGCCATAGCAATTCAGTCTGTTCCATGCGTACCTCCTTGTGGTTCATAGGGAATGCCCTCAAGGGGCAAGAAGTGCACCCGCGTAGGGGGGCTGAAAATGCAGGTGCGCCTTGACCGGCCAGCCGGCGCAGGTCGCATCCGCAAGAAAGCGTTCATACAGGGACATCACGCCGGGCAGTTCGGTGGGAAAATGCCCCGCGTCATAGACGGTCAGGCCGCGGGCATAAGCGTCCAGCAGCTCATGATGCCGAATCTCGCCCACCACAAAGGCCTGTGCCCCGCTCTGCGCGGCCAGTGCGTAGCCCTCGCCATAGGCGCCCCCTGCCACGGCCACGCGCGCAATGGGTGCATCCGAGGCCGGATAGCAGCGGGCATCGATGTGCAGGGAGCGGCGAATCAGCGCGCCCAGCGCTTCAGGAGAAAGCGGGGCGGAAAGCGTGCCCAGCCGCAGAAATTCGTCCGGGGCGGACACATCCCTTAGCCCAAGCGCCTGGGCAAGACTGTCGCTGATGCCGCCGGGAGCCTTGTCCCAGTTGGTGTGCGCGGCAATCACGCACACGCGGTTTGCAGTCAGCTTCAAAAGGGTGCGCCCCTGGGGCTCATGATAGTTTATGCGCTTGAGGGCGTGAAAAATGAACGGATGATGGGTCACGATCAGCCCGTCCCCATGCGCAAGCGCCTCATCCACCAGCGCTTCGGTCACATCCATCCCGAACGTGACGCCGCGCACGGTCGCTTCCTCGTCGCCCAGAAGCAGCCCCACGTTGTCGAAATCCTCGGCGCTGTCAAAAGGCGCCAGACCATCCAGCCAGCCGAGCACATCTTTTACTTTCACGGCGCACCGCTCCCTTCCGCTCCGGGCTTTCACATGTGGCGAAGCTGCCCGGTCACATATCCCAGCTCACGCCTGTTCATGGCCAGACGCTCCCTGTCCTTTTCCAGACCGGCCTTTTCCATGGCCGAGATCTCCTGCTGCAGCAGGTGCTCACGACGCTTTAGCACGCGCTGCCACTCGGACGACGGATCGCGCAACAGGCCGGGCCCCAGCATACATTCGCGTTCCGTGTATACCGCCTCATCTGCACGCGCAGGGGTACAGCGCATCAGCACATAATCCCGCCCGCCCGCCGAGGCGATCACCTCGCGGCGGATGCGGTAGCCCACCTCGCAAACCGTGCGGCGCACCATGGGCAGATCGGTCTGCGCACCCAAAATCAATGCTGCACCGCCAAGCCGCGTATGTCCCCGGCGCAAAATGCCGCCGATGGTTTCCCCACCCATGCCCAGCACAAACACGGTATCGGGCGGCTGCTTCAGCGCGTCCAGCGCCGCAAGCCCGTCGGCCACGGCAAAGGTGGCGCGATTGTCCAGTCCCAGGGCATGAAGCCGCTTGCGCGCCTTTTCCAGCGCGGCGGCGCTGATGTCGGCTACCAGTGCGCTCCGGGCTCCGGACAGAAGCATCACCGCGCTCAGGCGCCCATGGTCCGCGCCGATATCGGCGAATACCTGCGCGCCCTGCGCCAGCGCCATGGCGGCGGAAAGCCGCCCGTCCAACAAGGGCGCGCGGCGATGAGTCCCGTCAGTCAAGGTAATCCTTGAGCTTTTTGGAGCGGCTGGGATGGCGCAGCTTGCGCAGCGCCTTGGCTTCGATCTGGCGGATGCGCTCGCGGGTTACCTTAAACTCGCGGCCTACCTCCTCCAGCGTGCGCTGGTGGCCGTCGTCCAGGCCAAAGCGCAGGCGAAGCACCTTTTCCTCGCGGGGGGTCAGGGTATCCAGCACGTCCAATAGCTGCTCTTTCATCAAGGTAAAGCTGGCGGCTTCGGCGGGCGCAGGCGCGTCGTCGTCGGGAATGAAGTCGCCCAGATGGCTGTCCTCCTCCTCGCCGATGGGGGTTTCCAGCGACACGGGCTCCTGCGCGATCTTGATGATCTCGCGCACCTTGCTTTCGCTGATGTTCATCACCTTGGCGATTTCGTCGGGCGTGGGCTCGCGGCCGTATTCCTGCAAAAGCTGGCGGGAAACGCGGATGAGCTTGTTGATGGTTTCCACCATATGGACGGGAATACGGATGGTGCGGGCCTGATCCGCGATGGCACGCGTGATGGCCTGGCGGATCCACCAGGTGGCGTAGGTAGAGAATTTGTAGCCCTTGCGGTAATCGAACTTGTCCACCGCTTTGATCAGGCCCAGATTGCCCTCCTGAATGAGATCCAGAAACAGCATGCCGCGGCCCACATAACGCTTGGCGATGGATACCACCAGGCGCAGATTGGCCTCCGTGAGCTTTTGCTTGGCCGCCTCGTCGCCCTTTTCCATGCGCTGGGCGATGTCGATTTCCTCCTCGGCCGTCAGAAGGGGAACCTTGCCGATCTCCTTGAGGTACATGCGCACGGGGTCGTCAATGCTGATCCCCTCGGGCACGCTCAGATCGATCTGTTCCGGCTCGATCAGCTCTTCAGGAGGAACGGGATCAAACTCCGCCACCACGTCCACGCCCATGCTCTCGAGCGTCTCGTAGATCTTGTTCATCTGATCGGCGTCGATCTCCATCTCCATGAGCTGGTTGGCGACCTCGTCGCGGGTGATGGTGCCTTTGTTCTTGGCGTCCTCGTATAATTCGTTGAGCTTCACTTTGATCGCTTCAGGCGACTGATTCTGACTCAACTTCATCACTCCTTCAATCGTGCGCGGGGGATCATTTCAGGTCGAGCAGCTGTTGCGTAAGGGCGAAGGCGCGCTGCGTTTCGCGCTCACGCTCCTCGCCGGCCAAAGTGGGCAGGCGTTGCTGAATCAGGTCCAGCGCCTTTTCCAGACGCTGCTTGCGCATTTTTTTCAGGCAATCCTGCGCCATGCGCATCAGGCCGTCATCGTCCAGGTCCGTGTTGAGGCTGAGAATATCGCCCACGGCGGCGCGCCCCTGATCGTCGGTCTGGCGTTCCATCAGCGACGCGGCGCTTTCGCCTGCCAACAGCCCCTCGCATAAAGAACGCAGCAGCGGGTCCTCAAATTCCTCAGGCGATACGCTGTCCTTTGGCAATCGCCCGGTGGCCAGCACCGCAAGCAGCGTGCGGGCGGTCCAATCCACCTGCGAGACCTCCCGCGCCTTTTGGCGAAAGCCCTCGCGCTTTGCCGCCGTAACAACCTTTGGCGGCGGAGCGGCTCCTATCTGCTGCATCAGCACCTCTTTGGAAAAGCCGGTTTCCACCGAGAGATGCCGCAGGTGGTTTTCCAGCTCGACCGGTTCCTTCACACCGCGCAATATGGCTGCGCAGGCCTTGGCGTATTCGATGCGGCCTTCCTCGGTGCTTACGTCATGCCGTTCCTTCTCTCTTCGCATGCGATAGGTCACGGCTGAAATGGGCTTGAGCGCCTGGAACGCCTCCAGCCCCTCCTGACGGATAAACTCATCCGGGTCCAGCCCGCCGGGGAAATCCAATACCCGAACGGGCACGTTTTCGCCTTCCAGCACCTCCAGCCCTCGCAGAATGGCTTTCTGGCCGGCGCGGTCACCGTCGTAGGCGATGTACACCTCCGGTGCAAAGCGATGCAGAAGCCTCGCCTGTTCGGGGGTCAGAGCCGTGCCCAGCGTGGCCGCCACGCCTTCCACCCCAAATTGGGACAGGGCCACTACGTCCATGTACCCCTCCACCAGAATGACCCGGGTAAGGCCCTTGGCCTTCCTGAGCAGATTGGCCGCAAATACGGTGTAGCGCTTGTTGAAGGCCGGCGTATCGGAGGTGTTGAGGTACTTGGGCATCGCATCGCCCATGGCGCGTCCGCCAAAGCCCAGGACATTGCCATAGGTATCGATGATGGGGAACATCGCGCGGTTTCGGAACATGTCGAAGGTGCGTCCCTCGCGCCGCAGCATCAGCCCGGCCTGGATGAGCTCCTCCTCGGTGAACCCCTCCTCCATCAGCCGGTGGCCGACCTGCGCCGAGGGAGGCGCTGCGCCGATGCCGAAGCGGCGGATCACCGCGTCCGACAGTCCGCGCTGCTGCAGGTAGTGAAGAATCGCGGAACTTTCCGGCTGCCAGAGAAGCTGATGGTACATCCGCGCCGCCGTGCGGTTGGCCAGGTAGATGCGCTCCTTGAGCGTGCGGCGCTTTTCATAGGCCGGGTCGTTTTGCATCTCGGGCAGGGGCATGTGAAGCTGATCCGCCAGAAAGGCCACCGCCTCCGAAAAGGACAGGCGCTCAATGTCCATGACAAACTGGATCACGCTGCCGCCGGCCTTGCAGCCGAAGCAGTGATAGACCTGCTTTTGCTCGTCCACGGAGAAGGAGGGCGCCGTTTCGTTGTGAAACGGGCACAGACCAACATATCTATGCCCGTTCTTCTTCAGCGTCACATACGAGCCGATCACCTTGACGATGTCGGCGCGCGCCCTGAGCTCGTCCAACCATTGCGGGGGATACCTTCCGGCCATTCGTTGCTTCACCCACTCCTATTCATTCGCCGCCACGGGTGAGATTCCTGCCATACGTTCAACAATTTCCGACATTTCCTGCCCTTGGCGCATCACCGTCGGCCAAAGGCACCCGGGACAAAAATTTCCGAAAACTGGTCGATGGCATAGCGGTCCGTCATGCAGGCGATGAAGTCGCACACAGCGCGCTCGGCACCTTCGGTAAAGTTGATTTCCAGATACTCCGCGGGAAGCTGCTCCGGATGCGCCAGATAGTGCTCATAGAGGGCGGAGAGGATGTAGTCGCAGCGGGCCTCTTCCTTTTTCCGCCATTCATCGTGGTATACGTATTCAAACAGAAAGGCGCGCAGCTCTTCGCTGGCCTGCCGCACCTCCTCGGACATCCTGACGAAGGGCTGATCCATCGAGGTGGTCACGATGTCGCGGATCATGGTGTCGATGCGTTCGCCATGCGTCTCGCCCAGCACGCTGAGGCACCGGCGCGGCAGCTCGAAGGGCTTGAGAATGCCGCCGCGGATGGCGTCGTCGATGTCGTGGTTGATGTAGGCGATGCGATCGGCGCGGCGCACGCACCAGCCCTCCAGCGTCTTGGGCTCGTTCTGCCCGGAATGGTTGAGGATGCCGTCCAGCGTTTCCCGGCACAGGTTGAGCCCCTGACCGTCGTTTTCCAGCCGCTCGGCCACACGCAGGCTCTGCTCGTTGTGGCGGAAGCCGCCGGGCAGCAGGCGGTTGAGCGTGCTTTCCCCGATATGGCCGAAAGGCGTATGCCCCAGATCGTGCCCCAGGGCGGCGGCTTCGGTCAGGTCCTCGTTGAGGCGCAGGCTGCGCGCCAGCGTGCGGGCCACCTGGGATACCTCCAGCGTATGGGTCAGGCGGGTGCGGTAATGGTCGCCCATGGGAGTGAGAAACACCTGCGTCTTGTATTTCAGCCGGCGAAAGCTTTTGCAGTGAATGATGCGGTCGCGGTCGCGCTGGTAGCAGGTGCGCAGGTCGCAGGTGGAAATGGGGTGGGCCCGCCCGGCACTTCGGGAGGACAATGCAGCGTAAGGGGACAGGCGGGCCTCTTCGTCCCGCTCCTGACGCTCACGGATGGTCATGCCGCCGTCTCCTTTCATCCTTGGTATACAATGGAATCCTGATGTAATATACGGTATTGGCCGCCCGGACTCCTGCTTTTTTCTTGACCTGACCGTGCGAAAACGCTATGATAGGTGAGATGAAACAGGAGCAACCTTAATTTTCAGGAAGGTGTCGTATGGCATATCAGGCATTGTACCGCAAATGGCGGCCCCAGACCTTTGAACAGGTGCTGGGTCAGACGGCGACGGTCAAAACCCTCCGGCGGCAGATCGAGGACGGGCGCATTGCGCACGCCTATCTGTTTTGCGGCTGCCGGGGTACGGGCAAAACCACCATGGCAAAGCTCATGAGCCGTGCCATTAACTGCCTCAATCCCAATCACGGCGACCCCTGCGGTCAGTGCGAGACCTGCCGGGCCATCATGAGTGAAACCACCATGGATGTGCTGGAACTGGACGCAGCCAGCAACAACAGCGTCGATAACATCCGCGAGCTGCTGGAGCAGGTGCGCTACCCCGCCCAGCTGGGCCGTTACAAGGTGTATATCATCGACGAGGTGCACATGCTCTCCACCGCGGCCTTTAACGCGCTGCTCAAGACGCTGGAGGAACCGCCCGCGCATGTGGTGTTCATTCTGGCCACCACCGAGCCCCAAAAGCTGCCTGCCACCATTCTCTCCCGCGTACAGCGCTATGATTTTGGCCGCATTCCCTCCTCGCTGATGGTCAGCCGCATGCGCGAGGCGCTGGACGATCTGGGCATGGAGGCCGAGGAGGAGGCCCTGCGCATGGTGGCGCGCGCTGCCGAAGGCGCCATGCGCGACGCTTTCAGCATCCTGGACATGTGCGTGGCGGGCGCGGAGGACCGGAAAATCACCGCCGCGCTCACGCGTGATCTGCTGGGCGCCAGCGATCGGGAATTCCTTTTCGGCTTTTTCGACCTCCTTTCCACCCGGGACGAGGGCGGTGTGATGCAGAAGGTGGACGAGCTCATGCGCTCCGGACGCGAGCCGCAGGCATTTTTGCGCGAGCTGAGCGCACACTGCCGCGCGCTGCTCACCGTCAAGGCCGTGAGCCGGGACGCCGCCTCCATTCTGGATGTGACCGAGGAGGACGAGGCGCGCTATCGCGCGCAGGCGGAGGGCGTGTCGCAGGGGCGGCTTTTGCGCATGCTGGATTTGTTCATGCGCGCAGAAGGAGATCTGCGCTTCGCCTCCACCCCACGCATCGGACTGGAGAGCGCCGCGCTGCACGCCTGTGAGCCGGCGTCCGGCGAGGACGCTGCGGCGCTCGCGGAACGCGTTGCGGAGTTGGAGGCCAGACTGGCACGGCTGGAAGGCGATCTGCAGAGCGGAAAGCTGGTCCCGGCGGCTGCGGCCCCGGCTGCCACGCCTGCGCCCGGCGGCGATGCGCCCGCAAAGGCCGAAGCCCCCGCGGCGAAGCCCGCTGCCAAGGCCGCTCCGGCCCCCAAGGCCGCCCCCGTTTCGGGAGACGCGAAGGCCATCTGGGACAAGGCCCTGCAGGACCTGGCCAAGAACGAGCCGCCGCTCTATGGCCTGCTTCGCAAGGAGCGCTTCATCGGAGCCAAGGGCACGGTCTACCAGGTGCTCATTCCCGCCAGCAAGAAGGAGTTCAGCTACGTGCGCCTCAATCAGCAGGCACGGCGGGACAGGATCGCCAAGGCGCTGAGCGACGCAGCGGGCACGCCGCTCACCTTTGAGGCGGTATTGGAGCAGAACGCGGCGGAAAAGCGCATGGAGACCGTGCGGGACGAGGCGCAGCGCACGCTGATCGAGGCCTTTGGCCGCGACCTTGTGCAGATCGACGAAGGGGAAAAACCGTGAAGAGATCCTATCAGCAGGCGCGCCGCCGCGCGGCGGAGGGCGTAACCTACAAGCATGATCTGGGCCAGCATTTCCTCTATGATGAGGCGCTCCTGCGCTCATTGGTGGAGGCCACGGGCGTGGGGCCAATGGATGGGGTGCTGGAAATCGGCCCCGGCGCAGGCACGCTGACCCGGTGCCTGTGCGAGGCGGCGGGACGCGTGGCGGCCGTGGAGGTGGACCGCGACGTGCTGCCCTTCCTGCGCGCGGCCACCGACGCCTTTGACAACCTGAGCATCACCGAGGGAGATGTGCGCAGGCTGGACCTTGCCGAGGTCTGCCGGCCGCTGGGGGAAAGGTTCTTTGTGATCGCCAACATTCCCTACAACATCACCACCCCCATTCTGGAGCTGCTTTGGGACGGCGGCCTGCCCATCCGGCAGATTTCCGTCATGGTGCAAAAGGAGGTAGCGGACAAGCTGCTGGCCGGGCCTTCCACGCCCGCCTACAGCCTGACCAGCGTGCGCTGTCAGTACCGGACCATTCCGCAGCTGGTACAGGTGGTGCCTGCGGAATGCTTTACGCCGCCGCCCAAGGTGGGCAGCGCCTTTGTGCGCATGGATATGCGCGCGCAGCCCCCTGCGCCTGTGGCGGACGAGGCGCTTTTGTGGCGTATGGTGAAAGCGGGTTTTGGCATGCGTCGCAAAACGCTCATCAACGCGCTCAAGGGCGTGGTGGAGGGCGAAGCCGTGCGCGCCGCACTGAGTGCCTTGGGACTGCCGGAAACCGTGCGCGGCGAGGCTCTGGCCGTAGAGACGTGGATCGCTTTGGCCAACGCGTGCGCCCGGGAATAAGGTACGCTATCCATGCTGGGCCGCCAATAGAGAGCGCAGCTTGCAGGCGGCAAACAGCATAAGGCACACCGCCGCCGGGATGGGATAGAAACGCTGTCCCGTCAGCAGCGCCAGCGCGCTCATGCCCATACCGTACCAGAAGTAACGCCTCGCACGCGAGGGCGCCAGAATGAGGTCCGCCCAGTCCTTCGGACGGGAGCGGGCTTTTTTTCTGCGCCCGAGCCGGCTCAGATCCTCATCGGTCGCGGGACTGCACAGGCCCGCCAGGTCAATCATCTCCTGCCGGCTGATCACACGGATGGGTGGGTCGAACCCGGCGGCATAGGTCAGCGCTTCGCGCGTGGCCGGGGCAGTGAGGCACAGAATCAGGCTTTGCGCGTCCAGGGCGCGCATCTCCCGCGCCGCTTCCACCACCTGCTGCACCGTAACCGGTATGCTTTCGTGCTGGGTGATCAGACGCACCAACACCGGCTTGTCCTCCAGCGTGCCGGTCACCCCCCAGTCCAGCGCACGCTGCATGCGCACCGGCACACGCGGTGAAACCCACAGCGCCGCCTGAAACGCCGCGTGCCGCGGCGGCATCAGCAAAAGCCGCCCCAGCGCCAGCTCGCCGCCGATGATGCGGCGCATCTGCTTTTCACGCCGCAGCATGCTTTTTTTCCCGAATTGCCGGGCGCACAGCCACAGCAGTCCCCCGAACGCGACGCCCGCCGTCAGGGCGGTCAGGCGCATGCCCCACAGGTACACAAACCACCCGATCCCCAGCCCGCAGGTAATCATCACCCGCAGCACCCGGTCCGATACGTTTGCCAGTGGCGTTTTGGGCTTGTACTTTTGCATACGCGTCCCTCCTCGCAAGCCCTGAATGCGTTCCCTCCGGGGAAAGTATTCCCTTTTTTTCCCGTCTTAACAGCACGATGAAAGACAGCCTTATAAATGCAGAATGGATAAGAACGGCTGCGAAGGATATACAACTTTTGTATTGACGGGCTCCCGCTGCTTTTGTATACTTATACCAGAGGAGACCGAACCGCGACAAAACTGCACAGAGCGGTTCCGGCGTGCGCGGGGCAGGCACCCGGACAACGCCGCCGGGCTGAATAGAGGAGGATATATCGATGAACGCAAAAGAATTGTGCTCCATGGTGGACCATACGCTGCTCAAGCAGACCGCGACCTGGCCGGAGATTCAAAATCTGTGTGACGAGGCCATCGCCTATGGCACCGCGTCGGTATGTATTCCGCCCTGTTATGTGGCGCAGGCGCATCAATACGTGCAGGGCAAGATGACCATTTGTACCGTGGTGGGATTTCCCAACGGCAATACGACGCCGGCTTCCAAGGAGTTTGAAACCCGTGAGGCCCTCGCAAACGGCGCGGAGGAGATCGATATGGTCATCAATATCGGCATGCTCAAGGCCGGTGACCTTTCGTATGTGGCCGACGAAATCCGCCGCCTGAAAGCAGCTGTGGGCGACAAGGTACTCAAGGTGATCATTGAAACCTGCCTGCTGACCGACGAGGAAAAAATCGCCATGTGCAAGGTGGTCACCGACACCGGCGCGGATTTCATCAAAACATCCACCGGCTTTTCTACCGCAGGCGCGACGTTTGCCGATATCGAGCTTTTTGCCAAGCATGTGGGGCCGGGCGTAAAGATCAAGGCGGCGGGCGGCATTTCCACTCTGGAGGATGCGGAGCGCTTCGTGGCGCTGGGCGCCAGCCGCCTGGGCACCAGCCGGATTATCAAGCTGCTTAAGGCCAAGGAGTAAAGCAGACCAGTGGCGCAATTCCCCAAAACAACCGCAGGCGGTTTTCCATCCATCAATGCAAGGAGGCATGGGTTCTATGTTGCGAGGCATCCCTGACATCATCGGTTCCGATCTTCTCAAGGCGCTGGCGGATACCGGGCATGGCGATCTGATCGCCATTGTGGATCATTTCTACCCGCCGATTACCAAGGCTCCCAACGCGGTGAGCATCCAGGCCAAGGGCTGCGGTGTAGCGCAGATGCTGGATGCCATCCTCAAGCTGGTTCCGCTGGATGTGGATTTTGAAAAGTATCCCATCCAGTACATGATTCCGGACGCCGATTCCGGCATGACGGTGGAGAGCTCGCCGGTGTGGGACGGCGTGAAGGAGGTCGTGGTCAAAAACGGCTATGATGCCGGCTGCGTGGGCGAAATCGAACGTACCAAGTTTTATGAAAAGGCGGGACGGGCCTATGTGACCGTCTGTACCAGCGAAACCAAACCCTTCGGATGTGTCATCCTTCAAAAAGGCGTGATGTAAACGCGCCGGAAACCGGAAACGGAGGCGGTGGGCAGGTCTGTGCCCGCCGCCTTTTGACGGGCGGGATTTTGGTATGGTCAGCGGTGCGTTTTTCCTGTATAATGAGCGGGTAGGGGAAAAACCCCTGAAGGGAGGCGCAGCCGTGCCAAAGGAGCGCATCGGCATCATGGGCGGGAGTTTTAATCCCATCCATGACAGACATATGGAAATCGCCGCCTGCGCAAAGCGGGAGCATAAGCTGGACCGTGTGATTTTTTTGCCGGCGGGCAATCCGCCGCACAAGCATGAAGGACTGGCGGATGCGGAATACAGGTTTGAAATGACCCGCCTTGCGGTGAGCGGCATGCAGGGATTTTCCGTCTCGCGCATGGAGATCGACCGCGAGGGCGTAACCTATACCGTGGACACCCTCACCCGCTTGCAAAAGCAGATGCCGGGCGCGGAACTGTATTACCTCATCGGGGAGGACACGCTTTTTGACCTGCCCAACTGGCGCAGGCCCGATAAGGTATTTACCCTGTGCCGCTTTCTGGTGTGCAGCCGGGAAACCGGAGAATTGGCGCAAAACCCTCAGGTGCGGGAGCTGGAGGAGCGCGGGGCAAAGTTTTCGTTTCTGTCCCTGCCGCCGGACGCTGAATCAGCCACGGCCATCCGCGAGGCGCTGGCGCGGGGTGAAACGCCAGGCGGCGTCAGGCCTCAGGTGCTGGAATATATCCGCATCATGGGGCTGTATGGGTGCCGGGAAAGCCCGCAGGGAGCGGCGGCATGTTATCCGCGTTTGCGGCAGCTGCTTACGGACAAGCGTCTTTTGCATTCCCTGCTGGTGGCCTCCACGGCAAGAGACCTTGCGCGCCGCCACGGCGTGAGCGAGGATCAGGCCGCGATGGCCGGGCTGATGCATGACTGCGCCAAGTGCCTGCCGCTTGCCCAGCAGCAGCGAATTGCCCGGGAAAGCCGCCTGCTGTTGGACAGGGAAACCCTCCAGAGCGAAAACCTGCTTCATGGCCCGGTGGGCGCCGTGGTGGCCGAGCGGGAGTTCGGCGTGCGCGATCCCAATGTGCTCTCCGCCATCCGCTGTCATACCACCGGAAAAGTGGGCATGCTTCCTCTGGATATGATCGTCTACCTGGCCGACAAGATCGAGCCGTCGCGCCGCAGCTATCCGGCGCTGGAAAAGGTGCGCGAGCTGGCCCAAAGCGACCTGGTGGCCGCCATGCGCTATTCGCTGGAAAGCACGCTGGCCTATGTGCGCACACAGAAAACCACGCCCCATCCTACAACGCAGCGAGTGGCCGACTGGCTGGAGCGGCTTGCCTCCAACCGGCAGGAGCCAGCCCAGCCGATCAAAGAATAAAAGGAGCGAAACGAATGAACGAAATGATCCAGAAGATTGTTACGACCCTTTATGACAAAAAGGCGCAGGATATCGTGGCGCTGGATGTGTCCGGCATGACGGTGATCACCGACTGTATGGTGATCGCCAGCGGCCGCAGTGCCCTGCAGGTCAAGACCCTGGCTGACGAGGTGGAGGACCGCCTGAGCGAAGGTGGGGTTTATCCGCTTCGTAAGGAAGGACAGCAGGAGGGCCGCTGGGTGGTGCTGGATTACGGCACGGTGCTCGTGCACATCTTTCATACGGAAGAGCGCGAATTTTACCGCCTGGACAAGCTCTGGGAGGCTGACAACAACCGTATCGCCCTCCCCTTTGAGGAGTCGGAAGAGGGCTGATTCCGCTTTTCGGCAAGCCTTCAGCGCTTGTTCATGCGCCGTTCACCTGCAGGGCTTACCTTGATAACGGCGCGATGCACCAAAGCAGAGGAGGTTGCAAGATGAACGGAAAGCGCGTGATTGTGACGGCGGCCGCGGCGCTGGCGGCTGTGGCCATTGCGCTGGGCCTCTGGCTGCTGTGGGAAAGCCGGGCGGATATCACTGGGCAGACGGTGCTGGGTGACGGCGCGCTGGACATGGTCCTGATTGATATTGAGGATCAGGATGCAGCCTCCCATTACCATGTGAATACACTGGGCGTGTACGTGTTGGCGGTGGATCAGGGCAGCGAGGCCTATGAAGCGGGTGTGCGCTCGGGAGACCGGATCGTGAGCGCCAACGGGCAGCCGGTGACATCCACCGGGGAGTTTGGTCTGCTGCGAGCGCAACTGGAACCGTCCGCCGCGCTGGAAATGGTGCTGGAACGCGGCCAGGGCGAGGAAAGCCTGACGGTGACGCTGATGGGCGACGCACAGACGCAGGAGGCCGGTCAGGAAGAAGGAAACGGGGTGGATGAGGGATGAAGCTGCTGGTCGTGGACGATGAAAAAATGATCCGTCAACTGATTGCCAAGTACGCCGTGTTTGATGGCTATGAGGTGGCGGAGGCGGAGAACGGGATGCAGGCCGTCGAAATGGCGCGCGCGGGCGGCTATGACCTGATCATCATGGACATTATGATGCCGGAGCTGGACGGCTTTTCGGCTGCCAGGGAAATTCGAAAGACCAGCGACGTACCCATCATTTTCCTTTCCGCAAGGGGCGAGGAATACGACCGCATTCACGGCTTTGAACTGGGCGTGGACGATTATGTGGTCAAGCCCTTTTCCCCGCGGGAGCTGATGATGCGCGTGGGCGCGGTGCTTCGCCGTGCACAGGCTCCCGGTTCCGCGGAAAACGTTCACGAAACTGTCCGCATCGAAAACATGCTGGTGGACTTTACCGCCCGCCAGGTGACCATCGACGGGACGGAGGTGGAGCTGTCGCCCAAGGAGTACGACCTGCTGTTCTTCATGGTCCGCAACCGCGGCATCGCCCTCACGCGTGACCGGCTGATCAGCGAGGTCTGGGGCTACGACTTCTTTGGAGACGACCGTACGCTCGATACGCATATCAAGCTGCTGCGCAAGCAGCTTGGCAGCTACGCACGCTATATCACCACGCTCAGAGGGGTGGGATACCGCTTTGAAAAAGAATGATGCTCCGGCGGCGCTACCGGCGGACAGGCGTCCCTCGCTGTGGGGATGCTTTTTGCGCTTCAAGCAGTCCATGGGTGTGCGCAGCCGCATTTTTTTGTATTTTCTGGCGTTTACGGCACTGTTGCTCATGCTTCTGTGGCTGTTCCAGATCGTGCTTCTGGACGATTTCTACCGCCTGCAAAAAACGGACATGCTCAAATCCTCTTCCCAGAGCATCGTTCAGAACATCAACAATGAGAATCTCGACGCGCTGGTGGACCGTATCGCTGAGGAAAACAACGTCTGCATTCTCGTGACCACTGAAACCATGAAGGAGATGGCCTCGGCGGATGTTTCGCCCGGCTGCATCGTGCATCACATGAATCCGCGTGACTTGCAGCAGGTTGCCACCAGCCTTGAGGATGACAGGGTGGCAGTGACCACCTTCCCGATGATGAATTTTCGCAACCGCCTGTACGACGAAAAAAAGTTTCTGGGCCGCGTGCCTCCCAGCGATGATGGGGAAACGCGCAGCATGATGACGGTCCAGCGGGCCGTGATGGCGGATGGTACGACGGCGTATGTGTTTCTCAACGCCATGGTCACACCCGTCACCGCAACGGTGCAGACCATCCGCAACGAGCTTTATGTGATCACGGCCATTTTGATTTTGTTGTCCTTCCTGATCTCGCTGGTGCTGTCACGGCGCATCACCCGGCCGCTGGTGGAAACCACTCAGGCGGCGGGTGCCCTCAGCAGGGGCGAATATACCCCTGTGCAAAACGTGGGCTATCGTGAAATCGCCCAGCTCAACGCCCAGCTGACGCAGACCGCGCGCGATCTGCGGCGCGTGGAAGAGATGCAGCAGGAGCTGATCGCCAATATCAGCCACGACCTGCGCACCCCGCTGACGCTGATTGAAGGCTACGCCGAAGTGATGCGCGATCTGCCGGGCGAAAACACCCCGGAGAACATGCAGGTCATCATCGACGAAACCAAGCGCCTCAGTACGCTGGTCAATGCCGTGCTGGAGCTGAGCAAGGCGCGCAGCAGCGCGGCCGGGGGCGAACCGGTCCGCTTTGATCTGACGCAGACGGTGCGCGGCATCATGACCCGCTATGCCAAATTGATGGAGCAGGACGGCTACCATATTCTTTTTGAGCCGGAAGGAGAAGCGTGGGTCATCGCAGACGAGGTACAGGCGCAGCAGGTGCTCTACAACCTGATTAACAACGCGCTTACCTATACCGGCAAGGATAAGCGGGTGACGATTGCGCAGCGCGTAGCCGACGGCAAGGTCCGCATCTCCGTCAGTGACACGGGGGAAGGGATTGCGCCGGAGGACCTGCCCTATATCTGGAGCCGCTACTATCGTGGAGGCAAACCCCATAAGCGCGCCACCGTAGGCAGTGGACTGGGGCTGAACATCGTCAAGGGGATTCTGGACCGCTACGGGCTTTCCTACGGCGTGGAAAGCAAGCAGGGGGAGGGCAGCACTTTCTGGTTTGAAATGCCTCTGGCCCCGGATGCGGACGAAAAGAAATAAAAAATGCCGGGGCAAAGGAACTGGCCTTTCGCCCCGGCGTTTGTTCTGTCAGCGTGTTACCACTGCCAAACGGACGCAAAAATAATGGAAAGCAGCATCAGTCCGGCCAGAGAAAGGCTGACGATACGCACCAACGACGTCCTTGCCTCTTTTTTGCGCTTTGCCTGAGCAGCCATGGCGTTCCCTCCCGCATTGTCGCTACGCCGGTGAGTATACCACAACCGCGTCCGCAGAGCAAGACCGCAGGATGGAAAAGCCGGGCCAGGGCATGAAATTTACTGAAAGTTCACATAGCATCCGGATTTTGGCCGGGGGCGATCCTTGCAACTTCTACGCAGGGGATGTATAATGCTTAAGTATATTGCGGAGGTGTGCGTGATGGAGGAGATCCGTCTGGGGGACCGGGTCAGGATGCGGAAAACGCATCCCTGCGGAAGCGACGAATGGACGGTTATCCGCATCGGCGCAGATATCAAAATCAAATGCCTGGGCTGTGGGCGCATCGTGATGATGGAGCGCGCGGATTTTGTCAAGCGCCGTAAAAAGGTGCTTGAGCAGGGACCCGTGCCGGAAGCGGACACGCTTCGCGCCATGGCGGAGCATTCCTAAGGAGGTCTTTTACCCATGGAGGTCAAGGAAGAACAGATGACGCAGGTGGAGGGCGCTGCTACCGGCAAGCCCGGCAAAGAAAAAAAGCCGCTCAACGTCAAAAAGGAAATCCTGAGCTGGATTCTGACCATTGCGGTGGCGGTGGCGGCCGCGCTGCTGATTCGCACATTCCTGTTTGAACCCATCCGCGTAGACGGGGAAAGCATGTGCGACACCCTGCAGGACGGCGAAATCATGCTGGTAACCAAGCCCGAATACCTCTTTGGCGACCCGCAGCGCGGAGATGTGGTCATCTGCAAGTATCCCGGCCGCACGGAGAACTTCGTCAAGCGCGTGATGGGTATTCCCGGAGACGTGATCGAGATTCGCTCCAACGTGGTCTACCGCAATGGCGAAGCGCTGGACGAACCCTACCTGACCCCGGAGCGCAACGATAATGGCTTCAGCATGGCACCCTTTACGCTGGGCGAGGATGAATACTTCGTCATGGGTGATAACCGCGACAACAGCCATGACAGCCGGAATTACTACGACTATTTTACCCCCGCCGCCCTTACCCGCGACATGATTATCGGGCATGTGCGGTGTGTGGTTTTCCCCTTCAGCGATATCCGGACCATTGAGTAAGCGAAAAAACGTCGATGCCGTGCCGGATGGAGGGGAGAGGCCGGAACCAGAACGGCCCCCGGTGATGTCGCAAGATCATGCTGCTGACAAACCTTTTTCAGGGGCGCGAGGGGTGGACGGTACCTCCATTGTCACAGGGGACGCTGACCGCGTCCCCTGTTGCTGTTCTGCCATTGATCGGGCCGGGAAGATTCCCTGCAGCGGCGATTCCGTTTTCAACCATTGTGAATGACGGCCATCCCACATGCACGCGGTGCACACGGACAGACGGCTCAGGGGGGACGAAGCGCTGAGCGGGCAGCCGGCCGCGATATGACATGTCAAAACCATGACAGTCAATGCCATGCGTGCGGGCATGATTCCAGCGTAGAAAAGCATGGGGCGGAGCTGTGAAAACGACGAGCCCGATAGACTTGGAGGAATGAAAGTGAAATTTGATGTAAACGACCTGAAATGGACAAGGCAGCCGGAAAGCTGCGCGATCTCGCAGGAGCGAATTGAGATTGTGACCAAACCACATACGGATCTCTGGCAGAGAACCTATTACCATTTCCGCAACGATAACGCGCCGTTGCTGCAAATGCGTACGAATGAACCATTTTTTTCTTTTGTGGTAAAGACGGATTTCACGGAGAGCCACCATCGCTTTGATCAGTGTGGTGTCGTTTTGTATTTGGACAGCGAAAACTGGCTCAAGGGTTCCATCGAATATGAAAACGAGAAGTTTCAGCATCTTGGAAGCGTAGTCACCAACCATGGCTATTCTGACTGGGCAACGACGGAAATCCCTTCAAGGGTGAAAACCATGTGGTATCGTCTAAGCCGCCGGGAGAATGACTTCTGCATCGAATGCTCGGAGGACGGCGCGGGATTCCATCAGATGCGGGTGTGCCATCTGCATGAGGCGGCCGGAGAGATTCAGTTCGGCATTTATGCTTGCAGCCCTGAGGATTCCTCTTTTCGCGCCATCTTTACCAATATGGAATTAACAGAATGCAAATGGCCGGCGCATGACGGACAGGCGCCGGACGAGGAGCTGTAATTGCAGAAAGAAAGGTTGAACAAACCGCTGAATAAGAGCGTTATAAAGCAAGGGCCAAAAGCAGCATGGCTTGATAGAGCGCCCTGTGTTGACCTCTATTGCAAAACTGCTATTTGACAGTTTCGATGCGATGCTTGCAACGCGTAACGCAATCCACCTGTATTTCCATGAGGGGCTTTGTTGCATACACAAATTTCGTGCTCAGAAAGTGCAAAAAGAAAGGGCGGCGACATTGTGTCAATGTTGCTGCCCTTTGGTGCGGAATGACCGCGAAAACAATACAATTCGGGGCTTTCGTTTTTTAGTCGAGCTTTCGTTTGGAATTTGGTGCAGTTGGGTGCAAAGTGGGTGCAAAACTCGAAGAATTTGGTGCACCCACAGCTTTCGTTTTGCTGTTATCAGCGAAAGAACGATGGCCCGGGGCCGAAAGAAGAAATTTTCGGATTACATCCGTACGGAGGTTGCGAGGATTTACAGATTACTCCACAATGTAGGTACCCTGCGCAGGGTGCCTATTTTTCATTTTGGGTGCATTTTCATATGGGCAATATATATTAGGAAAACCAGCAAACGTAATTGGTAAGAGGGCTATATATCAGCCCGCAACCCCTTGAACAACCGGGGTATTGAGCTCGATATATTCACCCATGCGGCGGAACTCATCAGCGTATTTGAATTTCACACTGATGTTGCCGCCCTCATAAACTTTGATATGGTCAATGAGCTCGGCTAAAATTTCCCGTGTCAGCTTGTCTATGTTCTGATACTTGAGAAACGCGGCCAGGAAAGGACTTTCCGCGTCCACGCCGTTTTCCAGTTGTTCCTGCTCGTCTGTCAGCGTCCGCAGGACATTATTTAGGGCTTCGGCTTGCCGTTCATAGTCCTCGCTCATGTGGCGGTAGTCGTTGCGGGTGATTTCCCCGTCTTTCCAGTCTTGATAAAGGGCTTGCTTATATCGCATGATTTTAGCAAGCTCTTTTTCTTTTGCGGCAATGGCATCCTCCAGCCGCTTTGACTTGCTTTTTTTGAGCGGCGCGGAATTGATACGGGCCGCAAGCTCTGAATAGACAACGGCCAGATGTACCTGCTGTTGTATTGCAAACAGCACACCAGCCTCCAGACGGTCACTTTTGATAGAGTGCATGGTGCAAGCCTTTTTTGAAAGGCTTTTATAAGTGCCACACTGGTAATAAACGTAAATGCCTTTTGAAGCGATCCGAGACATCGCCCTGCCGCAGTCAGCACATTTTAGAAAACCGCTGAACAGATATAGCTGCTTTGATTTTGGGGCCGTTCGCGTGTCGCGTTTGAGCAGGCCCTGCACCTTATCAAAGGTTTCCCGGTCTATAATGGCCTCGTGGGTATTTTCCACGATAAACCATTCATCCTCCGGCACCCGTTCCTGGATATGAATTTTATAGCTTTTCACCCGCTGGCGGCCCTGCACCATATCCCCCACATAAACACGGTTTTTTAGGATCGTGTCAATGGTAATTGTGCTCCACATAGGATTGCCCTGGGCGTTAGGAGCATTGTATTTCAGCCCCTGCTGTTTCTTGTAGGCCGTGGGGCAGAGAACACCGTGATCGTTCAGATAATAGGTGATCCCACGCTTATTCATACCGGACAGGAACATGGAAAAAATGCTTTTGACAACCTCGGCGGCCTCCGGGTCAACCAGCAAGGAGTGTTTGTCTTGCGGGTCTTTCACATATCCATACGGAGCATAGGAGCCGATAAACTCACCGTTGCGGCGCTTCATATCGAATACCTGACGGATTTTCTTTGAGGTCTGGTAGCAGTATTGATCGTTCATTACGTTGGTAATGGGAACGATAATGTTTGACACACTGTCGGGGTTGCGGTAGCTGTCCACACCCTCCGCCAAGCTGATAAATCGGACGTTGAGCCGGACAAAGAGATTTTCAATCAGGTTTCCGGCGTCGGTGTAGTTGCGGGATAGCCGGGACAAATCTTTTACGATTACGCAGTTGATCCTGCCGCTTGAAATATCGGACAGGAGCCGCTGGAAGTCCTCGCGGTTGGTGTCCGTCCCGGTTTTGCCGTCATCCACATACACGTCCTCTTCCGAGCCCTCATAGAACTCTTCCAGGTGGGCCTGGTGGTATTGTTCCAGGAGCCGCCGCTGATTTATAACGCTGTTGCTTTCATCGCGGCCACGGAGTAAATCTTCTTTGGAAAGGCGGATGTATTTTCCCAATCTCCAGCGCATCACATTGTATGAAGTGGGGGAGCTGGCGCTCATTGTCCCCCGGTTTGCTGTTCTTGCCATTTGTCCTCCTTCCTATCACATTACATCTATATTATACCTCTGTACCGGGGGGCACAACAAGGATGACTCCACTTCTGGACAAAGTGTCTGGAAGTGGGAGGATCATTACAAGCCGCTTTTCTGCCGCAAGAAAAAGGCCGTCAGGAGCTCCTGGAGAGTGGGCCCGTCCTCGGCAAATTCCAGCTTGATGGCCATATCGCCATAGCGGAAACAATAGGGGTTTTTCAACTGTTCCAGCATACGGGCAGCTCGCTTTTCCAGCGGTAACGAATTATCAAAAACAAAACCGCTTGCGTCAACAAGCGTTTCCTTATCCACCGCGTCAAGATTGACGCTCTGCATCTTTTCAATCACTTGTGCGTTTAGCTTCACAGAAAACCTCCTTTGCAGTTATTCGCCAGTATTTCCAATGATGAGCAGAAACGGCCAGCACCGTGAAAGTGCTGGCCGTCCGGCTAAATGGCTACCTCTGGACACTTTGTCCAGAAGTCAGTAAGGGCTTTCCTCAAAGTGCTGCTGGGCCTCTTCCAGACTGCGGAAGTCGAAAACCTCATAGAGCTCCGCCACCACGCGCCGGATGTCGTTAGGAGAAAACCCGCAGTTCTCCATCGCGTAGATGACATAGCCACGGCAGGCGTTGTTGCTCCACGGCTGGGACAGCATAGCAGCCAACATAGGATCATAGTCCATTCTGTTATCCCTCACTTTCATAAATGGCGGGGAACGCCGCGCTCATTTTCTTGCCCCGTCATAAGACAGCCATACTCGGCGGCGGCGCTCCCCCGCAAAGAGTGCGGCGACCCGGAGAGCCGGACAGCGATCCGGCTCCGCACGATGGCCTGGGCCCCCGCGTTCCCCTTGCGGAGAGGGAGAAAACCTCCTCTCATATACCACCAGAAAAAAGGGGCAAATGGAGATGGCAAATCAGATATTTTTTTGCAGATATTTTTTCATTCGCTTGATGCCGCTTTTCACGGAACAACGGACGGCGCTTTTATCCACGCCCTCCTCGCGAGCAATCTGGCGGTAGCTCTTTCCAAGGATCAAATGAGCGTCCACCCGGCGGCCCTGGATCTCCGGCAGGGAGTTGAGGGCGTTCCACAGCCGGAAGAACAGCTCCTTGCGATCCATGAGCTCCTGGGGGCTGGGCTCGTGCAGGCAGGCGGAGTATTCGATCCCATCGTCACAGTCCAGGGAATAATAAGCCTTGTTGTAGCGCACCCGTTCCGCATGGGCGGCCTCGCGCCGCTTGCTGGCCATGAGTTCCTCGGCTACCTCGTCAGGCACCTCCACCAGTTCGTCCGATAAGTACCAATAATAAAAATCTTTCAGATTGATCGTTGTCATAGCTTGTCCTCCATTTTGTTTCGGTTGATGGGTTGAGCGGAAACAAAATGGGGAGCTGGCGGGGAGCGGCACCCTGGGGAGCCGCCCCGCACTTCTGGACAAAGTGTCCAGAAGTCGGACAAGCAAAATGCGCCTGCGCGACACAAGGCCACGCAAGCGCATGAAATGACAAATTCATTTATGTACTGCCAAATTTCGCATCCGCCGCCGGACTGATCCTGTTGGGCGGGTGGGCTTTTTTTGACAGGTTAGGGGGATGGAAAAAGAAAAAGGACACGGCGATACCTCCCGGACACCGCCGTATCCTTAAAAAAGGGCGACTTTAGCACACCCCCCGTAATCTCATTTTTTGAAAAGAAAACGGCGGCTTGAAATTTGTTATTTCAAAACCGCCGTTAGGCCGTTTATATTCTGTTAGGCGCATGAAAACTTCGCCGCCAAACAACGGTTTTTTTATTTTGCCGTTGTCTGGCAGATCGCTTTTTATTTCACTGTTTTAACTTTTCGTTCGGTTTCAAATTTTTTCCTCTATCTGTTCTTTGATAAAATCAATTCGATCAAATATTGTGGGCTTAAAATAGCTGGAAACTGCTACTACCAAATCCTTTCGATGGTTGATATAGATAACATTCCCACTATTACCGATAGCCGCATAACTCCCCTCGTTTTCATCAATAATCCACCACAAATATCCATACTTCATATCACGAAATTTCTCGCCGCAACACAGCCTAACCATGAAACTTTCTTCAAGCCATTTTTCAGAAACAATACGCTTGTTATTAAAAATCCCATTTTTCAGACAGAGCAATCCTATCTTTGCCATTTCATCGGCAGACAAACAAAGCCCATATCCAGCAGCTCCGACTCCTTTGTTGTCTGAAAACCAAATTTTCCCTTTTGGTGTCTTTCCTATTGTAAAAGCTTTGTGTGTCTCGGCATCTGGCGCAACATATATTTTTCTCGGTGCAATCGACAACGGCTCAAATAGAAATTTATTAGCAAAATCTACTGTTGTCATTTTGCTTACCGCTGCAATGATACCTGTGAGAATATGAATACCCAAGGTAGAATATTGAAATTCTCCGGTTATGCCGCGTCTGCCGCCCAAAAAGTCTAAAGCGGCAATGCTCCAATCTTCCTGAACACATATTTTTGACCAAGGCTCCGATTTGTATTTATAGGGTGCTGTCATGGTCAGAAGATTTTTTAATGTGACTTTTTGAATTGTCCTTTCTCCTCGCCTGATCTTGTATTCGGGGAAATAATCTAACACATAATCGTCTACGCTACCAATCAATCCTTGTTCAATGGCAATGCCAACCAATAAAGAAACAATGCTTTTTGTAACAGACATGGTATGTACGGTATCATCTACTTTGTAGCCGTTCCATGTATCGTTAATAATCGTCTTTTCATTTTGGATTGCTGTAATTTGACAGATATTTGACTGGTTATGAGCAACATAATTATGAAATTCTGATAAACTTACCATTTTTACTCCTTATCTAATTTTTGGATACTATCTTTTTAACAGGATAATATACCTCAGTTATATTATCTTTTACACTTGCGATCTGTGATGGGTCTGTTATATAAACTTCAAACAGCGCATCTGTATTTTGATACCCCTCTTTTTCTGCCCATTCTATTTGTTTCGTATAAACTGAAGGAAGTTCAGAATACGCTCCCTGTACAACGGTCTTTAAGCATAACCCAGGACAAAAATCTCTTGTGCCTGTGGCATATTCTTGTACAGGGATAGCAAACTCTGTATCTAAGCCAGCAGGAGAATACTCTGCGCTATGGAAAAGTACCATAGGCGAACCAGTCATTGTCAATTTATCGGCGGCAATTCTTTTGAATAACTTTTCATAACACTTGATATATTCGGTAGGATAATCTTCTACTTGTACCATTTTTCTAATAGATAAAAGATACATTTTAGGTACATCTACAAGTCGAACATCTATTTTGTCCATATATGACATAATAGATTTTCCCTGTTCAATAGCCGATATGTCGTCCTCTAATTGTGTCAAAAGCTTTCTGTAATTATGTAACTGTTTTTCTATTTCCTTTTTCTTATGGATAAAAGCAAGATATAAATTATCATCTTGTATTTCTTCCAATTGCAAAATCGTCTTGATTTCATCTAACGAAAAGGAATATGCCTTTAACCGATTGATAAACAGCATTTTTTCAAGCTGTTCTATGGCATAATAACGATAGCCATTGTCAGGATTGACTTCACTTGGCTCAAGTAAACCTATTTCAGCGTAGTAACGAAGCGTCTTTGCTGATACCTTACATATATTTGAAAATTCACCGATAGATAACACTGGTAATCACCACCTTTTTTTCTTGAAGTATACACTTTGCCGTAAGGGTAAAGTCAACGCCGTTTTTAATTTGGGCTCCCTATACAACTTTACTGTACCATGTATTAAAATCTTTAACAAGGATGCTATTATATTGCTCAATGCGAAAATAAATACTACTTAAAATAAAATTGTATTTCGTTCTCATAGTCCCACCTGAAATATAGAATAATATAGGGTGATATGAGAATGTACCAATACGACAAACATCTTGATTTTCACGCCCTGGGCCGTGAGATCAAACGCAAACGGGAGGAAAAGGGCTGGACACAGGAATACCTGGCCCAGCTTGTGGATCGTACCCCGCGCTCCATCATGTATATGGAGAACCGGGGACAGAAGCCAAGCCTCAATGTTTTTTACCAGCTTGTCACCCTGCTGGAAATTTCCGTGGATCAATTCTTTTTCCCGGACAAGCTCAACGGAGAGAGTACCTGCCGGAAACAGATAGATGTCATGCTCAATTCAATGGATGAAAAAGAACTAACCGTAATGAAATACACAGCAGAGGGACTGCAAAAAGCCCGTGAAACGGAGGATGCGTAAAAAAAGCGTGTACCTCCGTTTTTTCGCGCCACTTCGGGGGTTGCGCGTTTCGGCAAGCAATTCGGGTGTGGCCACACTCCGAAATTTTCACAGGCCGCAGGCCCGTGAAAATGCTTGTTGGGGAGCTCCCCAAACCCGCCGGACTTCTGGACAAAGTGTCCAGAAGTCCTTGGTTGTCTGCGGCCCGGAGCTATCGCTCCTGGGCCTTATTTTCCCGCCCGTCCGCATGACCGAACAGGTGATCGATATTCGCCTTGACCGCCACGGCCTGCCGCATATCCGCCTGGGCCTTGCGGTATTCCGCATAGAGGGCCTTTCTCTTTTCGGAGAGCTTCCGGCGCTCCTTTTTCAGCGCGTCCATTTTCGGGAGCTTCGCCCCGCCCAAAAGATCGCTCATAGTAGCTTTGGCCGCCCGGTAGTCGGCCAGCTCCGCCTCGTGCTGGGCCAGGTACTTTTTAGAATACCGGGCCGCTTTGTAGCTATCGAACACAGGGCGCGTCTTTGCATACTGTACCACCGCCCCCATGAGCTCAGAAGTTTTAGAGAGGGCCGCCTCTGTGTCCCGCAGCTCCCCAGCCAGCTTGTGGGCGCGATCCACAGCCGCCTCGGTGCTGGCGGCCAGCGCGTCATAATCCATTAGATCGTGTTCCCGGAGGTACTGGAGCGCGGCGGCCATCTGTTTGAGGTTGTAAACTTTGGCCCACCGCTCATAGCCGGGCCCCTTGCCCTGAGCCATGCGCTCCCTAATGTCGATAATCAGATTGACACGCCGGGGCGGAGCCGGGCCGTCCTTCGGGAGTTCTGGAATGGGACGCTCCCCGGCAATCACCGCCCGGATGTCATCGGGATCGAAACCGGGGCCCAGGGTGGATGCCCGCAGGCGGGTGTACTTATCCTGCCCAGGGGCCAGGAACGAGATCACGCCGCCCCGCCCATGCTTCACCGCAAAGCCGGACTCCTCCATGAGCCGCAGGAACGCCGGGAAGTCGGCGGGCTTTTTCCCCAGGGCCTCCACGATGGCCAGCCGCACCCGCTGTTGTGCGGTGGGCGGTTTTTCCCCGATCCACTGGCCATAGTGAAGAAAGCGGCCTTTGCTGTGCTGTTTTGGATTTTGAATGACGGACAGCTCATGCTCGATGCACACCCGGTCAGAGAGCCGCCGCACCGCAAAGCTGGAGCCGATGAAGTTATGGAATTTCCGGGAACAATCCTGGGCGGTGGAGTTGTAATAAATGTGATTGTGAATGTGGCCCTTGTCGATGTGGGTACAAACGAAAAACTGGTACTTGCCCTTTGTCCAGCGCATGGCCGTTTCATAGCCGATTTTGTTTGCCTCCTCCGGCGTGACCTCACCGGGAGGAAACGCCTGCCGGATCTGAAAGAACAGGGCCCCGCGCTCCACGGCCCGGCCCGTTTCCGCCTGGTACTGGCTTTTCGTCAGAAGAAACTCAGCGGGGGCCGATGCCGGATCGCAGAGGTAGGCAGACACGGCCCCCAGCTTTTTCGGATTGAGCCCGTAGGCAAACCGATCCTCCATTGTCTGAATAGCAGTTTTTCCCGCCGCTACCTTGTAGGGCCGGATGTAAGTTGTAGCGATAGCCGCACCTCCTTTCCCAGCAGAAAAAGCGGGCGGCGGTCTACTCCACCCGCCGCCCGGCACTTCTGGACAAAGTGTCCATAAGTATCAGCTCGCCATAAAGTCCATCGCCGCATACTTCACACCATGCAGACGCTCCACCAGCCAGCCGCCCAGGGCCGGGAGCCCAAAGGGGGAAACCAGGAACGCCAGCACAAACATGGCGATGCAGCCTACCGTCTGCCCGGCCAGCAGGCAGAGGATCGCCAGCAGGGACAGGCCCACACAAGCCACAATGCACACCGCCCCCGCCACGCAGGACAGGAACGTAAGCACCGCCACAATGAGGATCAGGGCCAGGACAAAGGGAGCCGCGATGATTTTTAAGATTATCCGCATGGTTCATACCTCCTACAAAAGTTCGTTGTTTGCCTCTATATGTATATTATAACTCTGCGGGAGGGGGCCAACAAGGATGCCTCGGCTATCCCCACCTCTGGACAAAATGTCCAGAAGTCGAGATAGCCGGGGAACGGCAAAACCGCTCCCCGGCAGGTCAGAGCCGCACGATGGCGGAGAGCTTCTCCAGCAGATCGGAAAGGGGCCGCCACAGCTTTTCATAGTCCCGTTGCAGAGCTGTGATCTCCTCCGGGTAAATGCCGCCGTAGGTATTCGCCTGGATCGCCACCTGGTT
>OHAV01000230.1_pt1 | contig 27064 bp, 27 predicted proteins | sample 1577271 | NCBI WGS metagenome assembly OHAV01 (sample SAMEA3879537, study PRJEB24766) | human gut metagenome | biome: human-associated habitat; feature: feces | place: USA | collected 1985/1987 | reverse complement strand
CACCTACCACCTCCCCCTACGGGTACTCCTCCTTCCCGAAGGAGGAGAATGGAGAATACTATCGACTATCAACTATCAAATTATTATTTTCTTAATTAATTTTACCACCAAATTTGAAGAAGAACCTCATGGAATTAAAATTATTCCGACAAAGAAATACTTTTCGGGAACTAACTGAAAATATAGACGATAATTCCGGTAATTAGCACATAAGTTAATGCGTACGGAATAGCTGCTTTCAGGATTTCCCCCTCTTTACCCTGCTGGTTTCCGGCGGAAGTGGCAATAGCGATACTTTGCGGGGAGATAATCTTACCGCCCGTAGCACCTACCGTATTTGCAGCGGAAAGCCAATCGGGGCTGACATGAATTTGTCCCGCTACACTTGCTTGCAGTTTGCCGAAAAGGATATTGGATGAGGTATCGCTTCCGGTAATAAATGTTCCCAGGCAACCGATGACCGGTGCGAACAGCGGATATAAACTTCCGGTAGCAGTGGCGAGTGCCGTGGCAATAACGGCAATCATTCCCGAAGCGTCCATAATGGTGGATAATCCGACCAGGCAGATAACCGTGACGAAAGTTTTTTTCAATTGTTTCACCGTATTCCAAAGTACGGTGAACAAGTCCTTTACTTTTGCTCCCTGTATCAATCCGCCGATAAAAGTACCCACGAAAAGCAATACTCCCGCATGAGTCAGCCATGAAATAGTGTAATTTACGGTAGAAGCATTGATAGGCAGACTGATTTTCGTTATCCAGTTATTTTCCAATGTATGGCGCAATCCCGGGAATAGTGGGCTTGTAAGAATAATAAGGACGAGAATAAGCAGATAAATACTCCATGCATTCAGAATATCTTTCGTTTTCAACGAGCTTTTCCGTGCCTTTTCTTTTTTGGATGCAGTCAGTTTGCCATAAAGGACGATGACGATGATAGACAGGATGCTTCCGATGATAGCCGGAGATTCCGCTCCCATATATCTGGCTGCGAGGTATTGGCTGATTAAAGAAACACTGCCTACCAATAAAGCCAAGAACAGATTCTTGGGGAGTGATTTCAGTTTGGGGTCGGTAAGGAAAAGCAATACAAACGGAATAAGGAACATGAGGACTGATAATTGCAATACGACATTGGTACTAAGGTTCAGAACATCCAGATTCGTCTCCTTTGCCAGTACGAGCACCGGCGTTCCGATAGCTCCGAAAGCAGTAGCCACACTATTCGCTATCAAGCTGACCGTAGCCGAGAATATCGGCTTGAACCCCAGGCTGATAAGAATCGCTGCCGGAATAGCAACTGCCGTTCCGAATCCCGCCATCGCTTCCAGCAATCCGCCGAATCCCCAAGTCAATAACAATACCTGAATACTCTTATCGGTGGAAATGGAAGCGAACTGTTGCTTTATAATCTCCATTTTTTCTGTTTTCAGCAATACGTTGTAGCTGAAAATAGCCATTAGTATAATGATTAAAATAGGGGAGACAGCTTTTAACGCTCCGTATAGAAAGGAATAAAACAGATTGTCCACAGAAAAGGTGAAGCCGAAAAGTGCAATCAGCATGGTTACCACTAAGGAAATGATACTACTTTTGTCACCCGGCATTTTGAAGAATGCCATTAATATGATTAATAATAGTACCGGAATGATAGCAAGAATCAAGGTCATAATAGTCTGGTTTTAAAAAGTAAGACGTTCATTTGTTATGAGTATAACAAACAAACGTCTCACTTGGGTCGATGCGGCAAATAGATTTTTCTATTTATTTCATTTTCACATTTAATATTTGCTGTAACTGTTTCAGGTTCGTCTGAGCTGCTTCGTTACCTAATTTGGCAGCTTGTTCGAATGCGGCCATAGCACGTTGGATATCTCCGTTCAGGAAATTGTAAACTCCGGTATTGTTCATAAATTCGGCAGTTGTATGGTCTGCTTTTTCCATATATTTCACGGCTGTATTCAAGTCTTTCTGTGATAAGGCGACGGCAGCGGCATTCAGGTTGGCTACCTGGTCGGTAGGATACATACGTACTGCGATATCGAATACATTCACGAAATCTTTGCTACCTTTCGGATAACTGTTGGCTACCTGATACATTTCATTCAGGCTCAAATACTTCGGATTCTCACGAATGATGATGCGTCCCTGTTCTACGTCGAAATTGACGACGGTATAGTCGATCTTACAATTCACCTTACGCAATCCCGGATAGATTTCCTTGAGCATACTACGATAGGGAGCCCCACCGCCCACACGCATGATTTCCTGTTTCCGTTGGGCGTCATCAGTCGTATTTTTGATAATATTCAGGAAAGTTTCCTTGTCTTTCATGGACGAGGACTTTAAAGCTTTCACCAGTCCGTCCCAGTTTTCGCCGCCGAAAGTCACTTTATAAAGTTTGGAAGAAACTTTCTCATTCTTGACCAGATAATCTTTCAAGGCTTCCGCACGTTTCTTGGAAAGCTGTTCATTGAAGGCCAGCGGTCCTTCGGGAGAGGCGAAACCTTCGATTCCGATTCCTTTTATAGTCAAGTTCTTATCATTCTGAATCTTGTCGAACATGGAATGAATATTCACCAGTTCGGTATGATTATTCATAAAGTCGGTAAGGATAACTGATTTGTTGACCGGGAAATCCAGATGAGCTTCATATTGTTCGCTACGGTTTTTCACAACTTCTACCGTAGGCTGGATATAGGCGACGAAAGGAGACATGGCACTTAACCGTTTGGCTTCGGTAGATACGTCGTTGGTGATTAATTCTTGCGCGTTCATCTCCTGATAATTGCCACAGCCGCATAAATTCTCTACGAGCTGTAAGGAGGCGTTGCTCATCCAAGGCTTATATGGAATGATCTGCGTATAATTAAAAGTCTCCCGTTTGTTATAAGGGACGATAAGAGCAGTCGGTTCCTGTTTGGTAATGGCTAGTCCGCGGATATAGGTCTTTTCGCGTCTTTTACCGTTGACGATAATTTCTTGCAGGGGGACGTTGTGCTGTCCGTCTGTCAATAAAGGAATCAGGCTGAGGCTTCGGGTGGAGCCTATTGTCAGTTTGCTCATGTCAAAAGTCATTCCGACATAGAGCGAGTTGCCTTGTTGCCATAACGATACATGATATTCACATAGCCGAAGTCCTTGCCGGTTCGGTCGTGGCCGACGGCTTCTATTTTATAAGCAGTGATCGACATTGTAGTTCCACCTCCTGAGCCAGTACAAAGTCATTGGGCGTTAATCTGCTTCAAGTTGTTCCTGCACCTCTTTGGGCAGGTCATTCCACAAAATATCGTATGTAAAATCCCGAATCTCCGGGTAACACTCCCGTGCGGTCTTTTCCGCAATATCTCTATTCAGGTAGTGCATCTCTTGGTGGAAAAACCAGTTGAGTTTTTCCATCAGCCGATAGAGTCGGATTTGTTCTTCTTGGGTCATGGGATTGCTCCTCCTATTTCAACTTCAGCACAAATCCCCAGATACTCACCACAATCAGGAGGACACCCAGCAGAAAGAAAACCACACGCCGGTATCCTCTGCTGTGGCGGTGGGCATCCCGCGTACCAGTGGGGTCGCAGAGCCAGTTCCAGTTGCGGATCGCCCCAATTAAAATCACGGCCCCGATGAGCACCGAGGCAATGTACCAATGCTCTTGCAAAAATGCTGTGATCTGTTCGATGTTCATTTAGGTTTCCTCCTCGCCTTCGTCGTCGCGTATCACCTCATACCACGCTCCGTCTTCTCCGCGCATCTGCATGGTACCATAGGGCAGGTTCAGGAGCGGGATAATGTCTGGATCGATGCGGCAGATGTCCCGGATATCATAGAAGCCGCAGTGCGACTCGTAGTATTCATCACCTTCGCCGTACACATCGCCCTCATCCCCGGAGTAGAAGGCCCAACCGCTCTCCCAGCCCATATCCTCGCGCTCGGGGAACAGCCGGTCCATAATCTGCACCTTGCACCCATCCTGGGCGACGCGGTCGGAAGCGTAGCAGAACAGAGGGCCGTCCCAGTCGTGAATGACAGCCGGTTTCCCTTCCGCTGCCCGCGCCACCCGCTTCTCGGGGTCATCTGCAAATTCCGCTTCCAGATACTGTTGATACCGCTCATCCAGCAACTGCTCCACACGCTGACGGCTTTTTTCAGTGTATGGTAGAAGCAGGTAGGCCGCATCTTTTTCCGCAATACTGTTCCAGACACGGTCTTTGGACTCGGCCAAGACGATATTCCGGCAGTCCCGGCGGTAAATATAGGGATTGGAGCGGTTGTCCTGAGCGTACCACTGAGCAAAGCCAGAGCCTCTCCGGTCAAAGAACTGAGTGGACAATTTCCCATCCAGCTTGTTCAGGATGAACGCCCGCAGGTCCGGCCCCTTTCCGGCCCAAACCGCCTCCACCACCTCCCGATGCCGGGAGAGGAATGGGTTACTCATTTGGCCTCGTTTCATAGCCCAGCCCAGGAAGAAGGCCATCCGATTGCAGGCATCCAATTCATCTACTGGCAGGTGAAGCGCCCGGATTTTCTTGATCTGCTCTGCGGCGTTGTCCATCTCCGCCGGGTCGTAACTGATTTTCTCCCGGTCTGTGACCACATTGAGCCGGTGCGGATTGATGACCTCCAAGCTCTCGTCCGGGCAGAGGTCCAGCAGGGCGTCCGAGCCGTGCTCCAACTTGTATTGGATCTCCTCCCGATAGAGGGGAATCACCTGATAGAAGTTGACTTCGTCCCCGTCCGGCAGGCGGCAGAAAAAGGAGTCCGTCCCAAACACACCAGGACAGAGTAGGATCTCACCACGCAGCTCCGTGTTCTCCGCGAAGGGGATGCCATCCTCACCCTCATCCAGTGTAGTCCTGGATTCCAGCCCTACCTCCGGGTCCTCCATGGCGAAGTGGGCGGTGGCCAGCATCATCCGGATGGGCCAGCTCCACCGCTCCTCCCGACAGTCCGCCTTTGTCAGCTTCCAGTCTCGGGGCAGATTGATGAGCAGCTCCGCCCGTTCCAGTTTTTCCTCCCAACGCTCCTCCGGGAAACCCATCCTATGCCGGCTCAGGCCGACAGTGACCAGAGTGTAGTAGTCATGCTCCGGCCGGGGCGGGACGATGGCGATCTCCAGCGGGTGATCTGGGTCGCTGTCGTCCGTGAGGAGCTGGGTATAGACACCGAACTGCTGGTCGATATGTACTTTCACATGGCCGAGGATGTCATCATCGGCAGGGGGAATGGTCTCCTGCCGGATGATCTTCTCCCGCTCGTTCCAATCCAGTTCCAAGGAATTTTCCTCCTCCAGATACTCCTCGCAGTCTCGCACCAGCTTTTGGGCGTCTATGTCATCCGGGGCCAAGGACAGCCAGCGTTTTGCGTATTCATAAGCGGTGGCTGTGGAGCCGTATGCCATCAGGCAGGAGTAGCCCATCCGAGCATTCCAGTAGGGATCGTTCTCACCCTGGGTGCGGACGGACTCCAGCAGATCAATGGCGTGCCGGAGAAGATCTCCATCCACTTCAGCGTTCTCGCCAAGAGCACCGCGGTCACTCAGCACCGCCAGATTGCTGTAGGCTCGGCCCAATTTTAGCGTCAGCAGATAATCCCGCTCCCGTTCTGGGATGGCTTCGATAGCCTCAATGCATCGGGCAAACTCGTCCGCATCATTCCACTTCTCAATCTGCTCCAGCAGCTCTGCTCTTTCTGCCTGATTCATCGTTTCACCGCCTTTTCTGTTTCATCCTTTGCCTTTTTTGAAGTGTCCGCTGCCTCGCCAGGTGTTGACTACGCAGGTGAATATCTGACCGCAGTGCTTGCACCTAATCATGTGAGCCATAATTTCGTCTGCCCATCCATCCTCAGTCTTTACCTTCTCCAGCGGACAGGTGGATTCCTCTGCAATCAGTTCAAATTCACCTTGTTCCACCAACTGCTGGATATAGGCAATACAGGCCAGGTAGTCCTTGGGGGCATCAAAATTTCTCCATGTTTGAATGTTTCGGCAGTGCTCACACATATAGCAGCGTCTCCTCTCAGGTCTGCTGATGCAGCATGGATACGATATGGCAGTCTGGGCAGAATTCTACATAGAGTGTGCCCTCTGCACAGTCAAACACCGTATCCCACTGGATCTGAGCCAGATACTTCATAGGTTTCCCACAGTGGGGGCAGATGGTATATTCCGCGTCCTGCACCCAGTTGGCAAAGCCGCCGATGGTGTTCACATCCTGGCAGGCCGCGCCGTAAAACAGGGGCGCCGGCGCTTTGCCCAGCACAAAGGGATTTTCGGTGAGAGCCTTGTAGTCCTCGGGACTGACATAGCAATCCGCCTTCTCCGCCCCGTCAAAGAGCTCGGAGGGAAAGATCTCCACGCCGCCATCCAGGGTGAACTGGTTGAAGGCGGGGCCTTTCAGGAAACCTACGCAGCTGGGGCAGCAGGTGGCGGTCAGAACACCATCCAGCCTCAGGAACCGGAGCCGCTCATCTCGGCCATCCAGCACCAGCATGTCCACCATGCGTCCGCCGCAGTGGGGGCAGGTGTCCTCCCGTGCCCGGCCAATGCGGACGGGAGATTTCTCGCCAGCGGTTCCCTTGACCAAGGAAAAGCAGGTGTCGAAGTTGAGTTGGATTTTCTGGCCCTCCTTGTCGAAGGTCCAGCCGCCGATCTGCGCATAGCTGGATGGGTCTACATAGAGGCCCTTGCGCCAGGGCCGGGGATTTCGCTCCAGCTCCAGCAGAGTCTCCATTGCCTTGTCATCTCGCTGCATAGCAAGGCAGCTCATCAGGTTGGAGGCCGCACTGGAATATTCCGCGGACAACAGCGCATGGATCAGACCATCCCGCACATCGGCGGGAGCGTGATAATAGATCTCACAGGGCCAGAACACCTCTGCGGCCAGTGCCGCCCGCTGGATCTCCGGGGTGATGGCATCCCGATACCCCAGCAGCTGCCAGAAGTCGGTGAACTCCGGGTCCTCCATCTCCGCCAGCCGCTGGATGTTTTGGATCAGGTTTCCCTGCTTCTCGGCAATCTGTTCCGGCGTCCAGGCAAGTACGGCATTCCGCTCCTGTTCAGATTTGCATTTCCAGCACAATCCCTCATAGCCCAAGGATGTTCCACAGCTGGGGCAGGTGTAGTTCAGGCTCATATTCTTCGTCTCCTTTCCAAAGATAGAAAAATGCCCTGCGCCGCACTGTCATAAGGACAGACTGACGCAGGGCATGAAAAGGCCGCACAGGAGGAGCCACATCCACTTGTGGATGTGGTTTCTTCTACAGACAGGATTAATTTCTCATATCTCAATGAGACAGCTGCTGGCTGTCCCCTCCATCGATTCATAAGCAAAACCTCACATGCGTGTCCCAACAAAAATGAGGGCATAGTCTTGTAGTCTATTATACCACACTAAAGTGGTTGGTTGGAATTCATTTGAAGCATCGAAAGGATTTTTTACAGTTTATTCACTATTGTGCAACAACAATTTTCCTAAAATCTCTATAACGCTAATACAAAGTCTATGTATTAGCGTTTCTGTATGACTGCGCCGCTAATCCTTATACTAATCTGTAACGACACAGAAAGGAGAGGCGGAAAGTTGAATGATTGATAAGCGCATAGGTGAGCGAATTAAGCAATGCCGCGAAAAATTAGGATTGACGCAGGATCAATTCGCAGAGCGGCTGGGCCTAACTACGAATTATATTTCTACTGTTGAGAGAGGCGCCTCTTTTCCGCGCTGCGAAAAGTTGATCGCCATCATCAATGGCCTTGAAACATCTGCGGATGCAATTTTCTGCGATGTGATAACGCATACCGCTGAGTACCGCTCCGGCATTCTCTCCGAGGAGCTGAAGGAGCTTCCGGCTGAAGAGCAGCAACGGATACTGGAAATCGTAGAACTGATGATTAAACAGGCAAAAAAGAAGATAAATTGATCTATTTCGAGGGCTGCAAGTGATTCTTGCGGCCCTTCGTTTTAATTCGACACATTTTGCGCATCGTATGCTATACTATGTATTAGCAATATAGATTAACACGCTAATACATAGGAGGAGCAACAGAATGAAATTAACAAGTCTCTTTCGCCCGGCATTTGGAAAAGGTCGTGCATGCGCTTTCACAGGCCACAGACCTCAGAACTTACCTTTCCGTTTTAATGAGAATGATGATCGGTGCATTGCGTTAAAGCAAAAACTCCGCGATTGTATCGTGCAGTTGATTGAGCAAGAAGGTGTTCGACACTTCCTGTCGGGGATGGCTATTGGCGTGGATATGTACGCCGCAGAGATCGTTCTTGAACTGAAAGCAGAGTATCCCTTTATTACGCTGGAAGCCGCTATCCCCTGTGAAACCCAGGCCGCGAAATGGTCCGAACCTTTGAGGGACCGATACTATAAAATCGCAGAGCTGTGTGACCGTGAAACCATGCTCCAGAGACAATATACATCAGACTGTATGCAGAAAAGAAACCAGTACATGGTGGATCATGCCGATATCCTGCTTGCTGTTTGGGATGGAACATCGAGTGGAACCGGCTCTACCGTAAGATATGCCCGCACAAAAAATAAAGCGGTTTGGATTATTGACCCATGCTCCCTTGAGCTGACCCATGTAGGCTGATTAAATATTAAGGCCGAAACGCAGCCGCTATTATTGGATATTATAAGATAAATTTCGTCAACAATCAACACCATTAGAGTTTATGTCAACGCTAATGGAATGTGTATTCTTTTTTGGACTCAATCTATACTATTAGTGGTACTATATACACTCGCAGGAGGTATCACGATGGAACTTGAGTCCATAGGGAAAAATATACGCAAGTTCCGTTTGATGAGGAATCTGCGCCAAGAAGACCTGGCTGAGAAGGCAGGGTTAAGTATCAACTATGTCGGTGCGCTTGAGCGAGGACAAAAGATTCCGTCACTTGAAACCTTCATCCTGATCCTGAACGCCTTGGAGGTTTCGTCCGATATGGTGTTGAGCAATTTGCTGGTGAAGAAGCATCAGGCAGATGCCTCTCGTTTGATGGATCGAATGCAGGGTCTGCCAGCTCACGATGTGGATCGCATCCTTGCAGTAGTTGATGTTCTTATACGCTATTCAAGCATGGATCAAGGGTAGATATTGTAAACTGGTTCCAATGTCAAGGACAATTTTTTGACAGTAACAGATACAAAATAACCACCGTTACTGGTGAAAAAAGCGTAAGCACAGCATGGCCGCCATATTAATGCCGGCCATGCTGTGCTTATAATAGGGGGTGTTTTTTTTTGCAGATTTACTAAGTCTGTTGCGGCAACGGGGTTACTGGGTTCACTCTATCGCATTGATAAGTATCACAAAGGCGAATAGAGAAAGTACCTTAAAAAAGTTCACGCATTTTGTAAATATAAGCGAGTTCTGGATGGGCTCCCCAGTTTTCTCCATTGTATAGCTGCAAAATCAGGTCAGCTGATGCGGTCATCAAATAGGCCCTTGCTTTTTGGGATAGTTCAAGAATTTCTCTCAGATGGGATATCTGTTGAAGCGCAAGTTCTTTGGAGCGGGTCCACTTCGCTATTTCGCGGCGCAAGATGCGTTGATCCCTTGCTATGACGAATTCTGGGTCCTTTTTCTTTCCTTGAGCCATAGCGCGTTTCTTTGCGCTGGCCTCTCTGTACTTTTTGGCCTTCTCCTCTGCCGCGCGGCGACGGGCGGCTATCAACGCCTGGATTGGCATAAGTTCTGTCGCCTTGATGCCGTAGTAGTTGTCCACCGGGTAGATACCAGTGGTAACATAGGTGTAGTATTCAGATGGAGTTAGCCCCGCCAGCGCATATTGGTAATGTCGATGGTTATAGGCATCAATATAGCCGCTGATCATCCGGCTTACAGTTGACGCGTCTGGACATAGCGCCACGAGGTCAAGCAATTCACATTTCAGCCGTCCGAAAAATGATTCCATGGGGGCATTGTCCTGAGAATTGCCCCTATCGGAAACAGACTGGAGAAAACCGTCATCTGACAGCAGCCTCTGGAATGTGGTCGAGAGGTACTGAGAACCTTGGTCGCTATGGATCACACATGCAGCACCTCGCAGTTCGTGTCCATGGTTCTCCATCATAACGTCATAGGCGGACTTGACAAGCGAGACTGTCATGCGGGAGGACACGCAATGCCCCAAGATCTCTTTTGTATAAGCATCCTTAAAAGCGCAAAGATAAATCGGTGTACGCACAGGGCCATAATACAAATAAGTGATATCTGTCAAAATAACTCTGCGGGGACCAACGGAGAAATTCTGTTTCACCGCGTTTTTCGGGGAGGAATATTCGTGATTGTGTGTGGCCTGATTCTTATAAGCGTCCTTCCTGGGTCTGTTGGCCACGAGATTCATTTCTTTCATAACCTTTCGACAGCGTTTTATACTGATACTGATATTGAACTCGCGCCATAGATGGGTCTGAAAGGTCCTTTTTCCCGGAACATATCCAAGTTTTCTCACGATTTTCCTAAACTTTTCTTTCAATTGCTCCTGTTGTTCTTTCTTTGCGGCACAGGAGCTGTCTATATCTTTTTTACGCCTGACCCACGAATAGTAGCCGGATCTGGACACTCCAAATATGTGAAGGCATTGCACGATAGACAGACCGTCCGCTCTATCCGCTTGTCTACGGATAAAGGAATCTACCATATAGAAACGGTCGGCGCTTACACCTTCGGATTCAATGATATAGTTGTGTCCTCCAATGCGGAACGGAGTTTTTTTTGAGCTGCAACCAGCTCCTCCAAATAGGCATTTCTGGCTTTCAGATAGGCCAGTTCTTCCAGAGGGGACATGGCCCCCATAGCCTCTCTGGGTACAGAGCCATCATAGCTGGAGGGATCTGCGGTGAACAAACGACCCTCCCGGCCCAACTGCATCGCCCGCTTTCCTGCGGAATTCGCGCGGTCCTCTCCGAGTACAGCGGTGGAAAACCCAAGGCTGTTATACGCTGCCACATAGGTCATATGCTCCTCGGAGATCTTCTTATACATGGCAACATAAAAGTCCTTCGTGTAAATAATATCCCGCCCACGAAAATCCTTTAGGAACGGATTATCCAGAAACGGCTGAATCTCCTCTGGCGGCTGCCTGGTCATTCTATTTTGTTTCATATTCCCTCATCCGCCCACCTTTCTCATACTCCTAAATTTTTTGCCCGTTCAATGGCTCGTTGGGCAGCTTTTTCTTTCATCTGCTGATACTTTTCTTCTTCCTTTGCGATGTAGAGCGAGAATTCAGCTTCGTTCATGGCCAGAAGATACTGCTCGTACTCGACTGGCGTCATGCGGCCCTTATCCCACATGCGGCGTTCATAATTGTAATACTCTGCATATCGCGCGACAAGTTCCCTCAACTCCTCGATATCTTTGCATTCCGAATACGGACACTCATCTTTAAAATGTCCAAAGAAAGACTCTTGTGGGGCGTTGTCCTGGCAATTTCCTCGTTTGGACATCGATTGTGTGTAACCTCTTTTGCTTACTTCCTGCTGGAATGCGCCAGACAGATAAACTGTCCCCTGGTCAGAATGATAAAGTCCACCGCTGACACATGGGTGAAGATCTGATTGACGCAGTGTGGCAAGCGCCAGTTCCAAGTCATTGTGTTCGCTGACTAAAAACGCAACTAACTTGCTGGTGACGGGATCGAGCAGTGCTGAGCCATATGCCTTGCATCCGTCGCCATAGAGAAGATGTGTAACGTCTGTCAGCCGTACTTCATTGGGCCGGTAAAGGCGGAATCTGCGCTGCAGCAAATTAGGTCTCACATTCTTTTTCAGTGCCGCTCCACCCATGCGCTTGGAAGGCGCTGCCTTCCGAATCGACGATGTGAGGTTGTACGTTTTCATAATACGGCGTATCTTTTTCAGCCCCATACGCTTTCCCGTCAGAGCTGGCATCATCATATAGATCTGCCTTGAGCCTTTGGCAAACCCCTTGTATTCCATAACGGTTCGAATCAGTTCGGCATCCTGCTCGTCTTGTGCGTTTCTCTGTACTACCGACTGTCCATAGGTGCCATTCTTCAGTATGGCATAATATGACGCACGAGAAATCTTCATGAGAGAGAGTATTTTTCTAACGCTATACTTTCTTCCTGGGTCTGGCGGAAGATCCCGGAGCCACAGGCAGAGCGATTTCTTCTGCAGAACATTCAGAGAAGAAACAATATCTCCAATTTGAAGAAACCCTTTTTCTACAATACTGTCCAATGCCCGCATCCTATTTCTAAGGATTTTCCGTGTGGGAGAGGCGTTTATTGTCTCTCCGTCAGCCGGTGTAGCCCATGCAGCCAAAACTCGGCTCATGCGATATCGCTCCGTTACTGAAAATATCTCCGGGTCAATATCAAACACACGGAGGATGTCGTCGAATGCCAGTACTGCAATAGGTGCGGCAGCCTCAAAGAATGCCTTATTCAACTCTATTTTTTCACGGGTGGCTGTTTGGACATAAGGATGTTTACGATACTGCTCTACCGTGGCGGCAGTATAATAAGCTGTACGGCCCCTTGTAGCACTGCGGTTTGTGTCCTGCCCAGATGAATGTTCAAATTTTTCTTGCAGCCAGTATATTTTGTGGTAGCCCATGTCTGCTGGCGAAATCCCAGCGGACAGCAAACCATCTTCTATGGACTGTTGGGGATAGTTTCGGTATAGCTCCGCCTCAAAATCCGGATGTAAAATCAGTCTGTTGACATCCCAAACAAATTTTCCGCTTTCAACCAATTCCTCCGCAGTCATGGTTGGCATATATATTGTTTTGGCCCAGTTTGCCTGGGTTTCCGGCGATGCCTTTGAAAACTTCGGACGCCCACCCCGTTTAAAAACAGATTCCACTGACTTTGTGAAGTTTAGGCCAAGGCGCTGGGTATCAAATCCGTTTGCCTCCAGCATCCTTCTGACAGTTGACCGCTCTGGCCTCCGTATCCACGCCTCATAGACCTGCTGTCTGAACTCTATTGTCAGCAGCAAACGGTTTTCCCGCACCTCCAGCACATTTGGATTCTTTTTCAGGGCTTCTATTTCTTCAGGCGAATACCGTTTGGGAACAAATTTAACAGCCATTTTCCACCCATAGCCTCTGTCCTATTTTGCACGATGATCTTGACCTCTGTCAAGGCAGTGTCTACAGCGTTTACTCTTTTGTCAAACTACTGTCTATTTTCTGTGTACCACTGTCAATCTCTGGTCTGTCTTTCGTGCTTTTTTGTCAGAGTACTGTCCTTTCTATAGGTACCATTTTATTGTTTCTTTTCTGAATTAGTGCTTCTTAGGGTGGGCACTTCTGGTTGGTTCATCATGACCCTATCCTCGGTTCACCAAAAAGGCAGACTCTCCCCCTGGCGGGAAGAGCCTGCTTTTTGTTTCTCTATCTGGATAATAAACTCAAACAATGTGGTACAGATTCGAAGTGTAGCTCCCATTTTCGCGCCAGCGAGGATCTTTTTGGAGCAGCCCTGCTTTCACAAGATCGTCCAGCGCTCGCTTGACCGTGGAGCGGGAAAGCCCCAGCTCCAATGCGATGGTCTTGATGGCCGGCCAGCAGCGACCCTCGCGGTCTGCCCGGTCCTTCAGGTACATATAGACGCTTCTGGCCCTGTGGCTCAGATTGGAAGCATAGATATTTCTAAAGCTGTTCATTCTGTTCCCCTCTCAAGGCCGAAAGGCCGTCTTGCGTGAATCTGAACTGGCCTGCATACCCTGACTCATGCCTCCCGCAGCAGAGGTTGTTTCCTGCGGCGGCTGCTCGGCCACAGTGCCATAGTTGCGCTGGATGATAGACTCCTCCAGTTCCTGCTTGTCCGCATAGGCCACGGCCCGCTGTGCCTTTTCCGGCACTTCATAGGGCTTGCCAAACCGGATGCCCCAGTCGAGAAACAATCGCAGTTTGACCTTCATGGGATGAACGCCGGTCTTAGCTACGATAAAGCTCCCCTTGGGCATAGACTTGAGTTCGTCTGGCGTCATGAGGGGACGCTCCATCATCTGGAGGGACTGGCTGGGATCGTTCTTCCCGCGGGAGATACTGCCGCTCATCACTGTGCGGCTGCCAAGAGCTTTGGACAGTTCGACAGCTGTCTGGCTGGCCGGTGCGAAGCCGCCGTAAAGGTTGACCTGGCAGTTGTCCACGATCACTTCCGCGCCTTCTTTTCCGTAGTTTTTCTGTAGCTGGCCCGTGATGCTCTGCACGATGGGCACCAACATCAGACCGCGGGAACGAGAGGCAGAGAACATCAGCTCCAATGACTGGATGGGGGGGCAGGTGCCCAGCTCATCTGCAAAGAAGACTACTCGGTTCTTCAGCCGGCCGCCATTCTCGTCGGCCACGGTGAGGATCTCCCGGTACAGATTCTGGAGGATGAGGGATACCATGAAATACTTGGTCTGATCCTCCTCGGGCAGCACGATAAAGATAGCAGATTTCTCGTTGCAGAACTTCTCCGCATCGATAGCGGTATCAAAGCAGAGAATCTGCTCCATCTCTGAATCAAGGAATGCATTGAGCCTGGACAGCACCGTGGAGATCACAGAAGCCATGGCCTGTTCCGCTGTGTTGAGGGCAGACCCGGCAAACCACCTGGCCTTGTGGTTGGGTGGCAGCTTCTCCAGCAGGAGCTGGAACTGGTTTTTTCCCTTTACTTTGGAAGGAGCCAAAAGCTCCTGCACCAGCTTGAATACAGAGACGATGTGCCGCTTCTCAACCGGATTTCCATCCTCATCCTCAGTGGGCAGATACTCAGCCACCAGCAGGAACATAGCGGTCAGCAGACCCTCTGCTGAGTCGTAGAAAAAAGCGTTCTGTCCATACTGGGCGCTGTCGCCGCCGCTGGTGTTGATCAGGGTCTTGGCCAGGATCTTAGAATATTTCTCCGCCTTAGCCTTTGCAGCCAGATCACTGGGATTAGCCTTATAAATGTCCATATACTTGTTGATAAGATGGAGCAAGTTGTTGCCGTCTGACCGGGTGGGGTTTCGCAGATCCAGCACTGCGATCTGATATCCATAGCAGTCTTTGGCAATGCCCGCATAGTTGCGGAACAGGTCGCCCTTGGTATCCGTGCAGAGAAAGGACATTCCAGACGCAAGGGCGTATTCAATGTTGGGGTATAAGAAGAATGCGGTCTTTCCGGCGCCGCTGGCGGCAGTAACCATGGCGTGAATGTCATCGGTATCAACGAGTGCGGTAACATGATCCTTGGGACCTTCGCATCCGAGGATGAGTCCCTGCTTCGCCGGCAGATGCTCTCCTTTTCGCCATAGCTCCGGTTCAAAGGGCACATGGGCATAGGTCTGTCGGATTTCCTGCTTGGTAGCCCATCGCGCGGTTCCATGCTGGCCATCGCCTACCGTTTTGGATTTGATCCCGTTCAGTGTATAATAGTGCGAGATGAATGCGAGTCCGCCAATCACAAGAAACATGACAGCAGATACTGAGATCAGTGTGATAATCTGAGATGGCATGATTTCCTCCTTCTGTGTCTGGAAGACTTAATACCAGAAGGGGATGTTCAGGACATCGTTTGTCTGCTATAATGAAAACATATCGAGGTGAGTGTTTTGATCTGTGCGTGTAACAACTGCCACTATCTGTTCGATGCGCCGGAGCTGCCGGAGCAGTGTCCGGACTGTGGGAAGTGGGAGACCCGCTTGGCTGATGAGAGCGAGCAGGCTGAATTTATCAACCGTACCACAATCGGCAGCGATAAAGAGGAGGAATGGATCTGATCCAGTCCTCCTCTTTGCTGTTTCAGGGTCAGGCCATTGCTTGGCTGGTCTCGCACTGTGCCTTTTCTTCTTTCTGCTGCCTCTTGAGTTCATCGGCCTCATACTTGACCGGCACTTTGGCGCAGGAAATGGCCAGCTCCAGCCACGCACTGGCAGCGGCTTTCTTCTCCACATCGGTACGAATGCCTTCCACGGCATTTTTGGCCAGTACGCTCTGGAACTCCATGTCAATCTCAGTGGCGCGGGTTTTGAGTGAACCACGATTCTGGTGCGGATGAATACGGCTTTTCAGAAACAATGCGCCCTGCTCCTCTGTCAGTATAGTTCCCATCTGCCGACACTCCCGCAGTACTACAGAGAGCGCCAATGCTGACATGGTTTCCATACGATCCATCGCTTGCTCAAAACGGCCCCAGTGAAGGTCGTTCTGGTACTGCTGAAGCAGGCGCGGGATCTGGTAGGCCGCCTGCTCTGGCCGGACCTCTTTGCACTTGGCACCTATCCGCTCACATATCATTCCTGCAACAATAAGCTGAGGGTGTTCCTCCGGTGGTTGAGCCTCCAGACCATGCTGTTCTTTCAAATCTTCGTCCCAATCCTTGTTGATCGAGCGCAGCGGAGCGGCCTGTGTGTAACCATGCTCCCGCAGGATGTCTGTGAGCCGCCCTGCTGCCTCGATCCCAGCCGCATCATGATCCAGGCAGAGGATAATCTTTTGCAGCTTTGGATTCTGCTCCAGCATCCAGAGCATGGCGTGTTCCGCTGTACCGCAGAGAGCCACATAGCTGTGGCGCTGCCAATCCTCTGGGTACAAGGTCAGAAAGGCCAACAGATCAATGGGGGCCTCGAACACATAGAGTCGTTCACTGCTCCCAGTCCAGTGAAAGCTGTGTCTGGGATCGCAACCTTCTACATTACCACGGTAGCTTTTTCCCTGCGTATAGATACCTCGTTTGTGGGCGTGACGGGCAACGCCATGCTCATCGGTTCCGACGAACACAGCATTGTGATACTCCTTGGTCTTATCCTTGGACAGTTCCCGGCTTTCATAGATCAGCCCTTTCTGGGCAAAGGTATTGAGGATCTCCCGGCTGATATGCCGCTGCTGAAGCAGATAGGCATACACACGGCGCATTGTCTGATTGGCGGGAGGCAGGGCAAATTCTTTCGGCTCCTCCTGCTCCTTTTTCTGTGCTGGTTGATACACCTCGCCTTTCTCACCGCCCAGCAGGCGTGTCACTGCCTCGGGGTAGCTCAGACCATAGAAGGTCTGCACAAAGGAGATGGGGCCGCCGCCCTCCTCGGCCTCATGGTCGTACCATTCGCTTCCGCGGACGGTGATGCTGTGATCGGAGGCGAGACGCTTATCCCGGCCGGAGGGGATGAGCTTTTCCCCTTGCCGCCGCAAGAACTCCACCAGATCAACGGAGTTTGCACGAAGCTTTTGCTCATCAGTGAAGTGGATGTAGGGCATACTGCACCTCCTACTGGTTTCTCCCTCGCAGTTTTCGATGGAATAGGATGGGCCTACGGCGGATCGGTTTTTGTTCTTTCAATTTCTGACCATTCTCTTTCTGAGTCCGCCCAGCATGGAGCAGAAATTCATTCGTGCGTTTTAAAAAAACAACCTCCTTTATTGCAGACCTATCTTTGGCTCATGGTCATCTGCCTTGTGGCCTTGAGCGATTTTCTTTGCCTTGATTTTTCGTAAAAGTTTTCGGTCGACTGCGACTACAATGCCGCTGGTGGGAAACTGGCTCTGTTCTCGGAAAATATTGGCCAGGGAATGGAGCAATGTGATCACCGCTGCAGCGGGTGACTGCCCCACAGGGTCATCCATGTGTTTCAGAAAATATTGAGCGTATTCATTTCCCTGATCCGCTGCCATCTGAAACCACTTAGCTGCACTGGCCTTATCTTTCTCTACATCTTTTCCAAGCAGATAGAGTTTTCCAAGCGCGTACTGGGCATATTGGTTTCCATGCATAGCAGAAACAGTCAACCAGTGAACCGCAGCAGCTACATCCTTGGGAGCCTCCTCGCCCTGGAGCAGCATTTTGCCCAACTGATATTGTGCGAATTGATGGTCTTGACTTGACGCATGCCGAAGTAGCTCCAGTGCTTTGAGAGCGTCCTTGGGAACTATTTTCCCCTTGAGGTAGGCCATAGCCAAAGCGTATTCCGCATACACATTGCCCTGATCTACTGAGGCACGCAACCAACGGAGAGCGGCATTGGTATCTTGGGGGATACCATCTGCTCCCTTTAACAGAAGCTTGCCTAAGTAGCACTGTGCAAACTGATTCCCACGCTCTGATGCGTATGTGATCCAATTCAGAGCGGTAGCCTCGTCCCTGGGTAAAGAGGCGTCATTACTGAGATACATCTTTCCAAGGGCAAAGGCGGCGAAGCTGTTTCCCTGCTTTGCCGCAAGAGTAAACAGCTCCACCGCCTTCTGAATGTTCCTTTCAACGCCCTGTCCGTCTCGATACTTTTTGCCGAGTGCGTATTGGGCGAAACCCTGCCCAGCATTCGACTCATCTGGCGAATGCCCCTTAGTCTGCTTGGCCTGTTCACCTTCTGCTTGCTCCGCAGGATCGTCATCTTGGATATCATCTGGGTGGAACACCTGCTGGCGCTGTCCAAGCTTCACCGCTTCCTCAATGACGAGATTCTTGAGGCGCTTGAATTCCTTTTGTTCGGAGAGCGGCAGCCGCTCCGGCAAATCATCTTTGTAGGTGCGCAGCACATCTTCCCGCAGTTCATACCACAGATTGTATGCCGAAGCAACACGCGGATCTTTTGCAAGCTCGTCTACGATTTCATCCACAACGGCTTTGAGCGGGGCCTTGAGATAGCCGTATTGCTTTTTGCCGGACAAGAGCCGCAGACGGTCGGCCAGATACTGCAGCCGCTCCTCAATGTGTACATTTTGAATGTTCCCGGACTGCATCGATTCGATTACTTCACGGAGCGCCGCCTGAGCATCTGTATTGAGCTCATTTCGGCGCTGTGTCTGCTTTTGATAGAGTTCCGTCAGATCCTGCCGGAAGATTTCTTTTGCCAACCCCGACTTGATCTGTGCGATGCCCTGTTTGGTCAGAAATCCTTTGGACGGATCTGCACTGAAACAGACCATGTGGACATGGGGATGGTGCGCCTCATCGTGAAAGGCGGCATACCATCGGAAGTCCTCCCAGGGTATCTTCATCGCTTCGGCAATATCCATGGCGTACTTGGAGAGCAACGCTTTCCATTCATCCGCCTTGTCATAACCGAGTCTGGCAGCATCCTCCCGGCGCAGGGAAATGATAGGCAGCCATACATTGCCGGGGTGCATCGCAACCGCTTCCGCTATCTGCGCCAGCACAAGGCTGTCTTCTGCGCCGGTAAACAATCCGTGGGAGCCAATGCGCTGTGCGCGGGGACGAGTCGCAATGTAGTTCAGGTAGTTATCCATTTTTGCAATGCGGTCATAGTTGTCCTCCAGCGCGCGGGTGATAAATTCTGATGCATTGGAGCGGGTAGGTGTCACCAGATAATCTTCATACTCAAACATCCCGCGGCTGAGCGGAAAGTCACGGAGGATCTGTTTTATCATTTCCTTTTGCCGCTTTGTAGCTTGCCACCCATCGCAGCCTGGGTCGATTCGTTCAACGCCATTGCGAGTCGCCATATACTGCACATAGTTTTCCAGGTGTGCGCAAGCGGCAGATGTGCCGCCTTTGATATAGGGGCATTTGAAAATCAGTCGCGGCACAGGCTGTCACCTCGTTTTGATTTATTCATCGCCCCGCTGGTAATCAATTGCATCTTTGAAATTGATGCGGCCATTGGTCTGCTTGACTTCGCGGATCGCTCGGGCGCGGAGCTGGCGCAGATCCTCATCACTGATCTCCATGCCCGCTGCCAGCACATTCATCATCATGTTGATCTCCACTGCCAGCTTGAAGAGCAGACGGGCGATTCGATTCTCACTGTCCTGCACCGTGCCGCGCATGGCCGCCACCAACGCGGGCGGCAGATAGGCAGTGGCCTCCTGGCCGGAAAGATAGCCCGCATAGAACTGCGCGGCTGTTTCCAGAAAATCACTGCGGCTCTTGCAGTTGTTCTCTTTGACCAATTTGTCGATGGTCTCCAGCGTGGAAGGGTACAGCCACGCTGGGATGCGCTCCTTGGCCTCCTCGCCCTTGGGGGCGGGTCTCCACTCATGTTTCATGTGCAATTCCCTCCAAAACCACCTGCCCCGGCCACCCAAACGCCGACCGAGGCAGGCTGATATTCCTGCTTCCTGTTCTTTTTCCGACCACCTGCCACAGCAAAAAAAACGGGAAACCGACCACCTGTCAAAACGCTCCCCGACCCGCATTGCGGGGCGGTGTCAGGAGGCAGGTGGGCGCTTTGCGGCCACCTGCTTTATCCTGCACCGTTTTCGACCCCTCGGTTCACACCCCCCACATGGAGCGGAATCCGGCCCGCATTTCAGGGCTGTCTGCCATCCCTGTCAACACACCGGCACAAAGCCCGCACACGGTGCTTCGAGCCGGTGGAGGGGTACGGATGCCACCCCGGCGGCAAAGCGGCTCACAGGGGCGCACAGCGGGCCAACAGGGCGTTATCAGGCCGGTCACATCTGCGGCGTTTCCATCGCTGTGATCTCCGATTCCATCTCTGCCGCAAACTCCAGCAGAGATTGCCCGTATTTTTCTCGGCAGTACTGGTCCATCTTGTCCAGGATCGCACTCTTTTCCGCGGCATTGAGCTGGTAAGCCATCTCGTAATCAAAGCCATCCTCACGGCAGAGGATGACTTTGAGAGCGTCGCATACCTGGCTGTTCTCCAGGTCATATTCGGCATAGATATTGAGCCAGTTGTTGTTGTCCGCCGAATCTACATGGGTTCCAAAGACCTCATCGGGATTGAAAGAGCAGTCCATGTAGAAGTTCAATCGGCCGTCGAGCTCGGAGACCTCGTCAGAAAAAGTGACCTCCTCTGGCCGTAATCTGCGTGAACCGTGGAGCTCGACCGGGGCTTGCGTATGGCTGGTGAGCTGCTTGCCCTCCAGCCGGGAGAGGAAAATATTCCAGCGAACCTCCTTGTTCACGTGGCCGCTCTTGTCCGCAAAGTAGGCGGCGGAGGATACATCTTTGAGCCGGAAGCTCTGCCAGCCATCCATAATGTTGAGGGCGGAGAGCAGCCCCTTGTCGAAGTCGATCTCCACCAGGCCGGTGACTTTGCCGAGGTTCTCCAGCCTCCATGCGGCCAACTGCTCAAACCGCTGGGGTGAGATCTCCTCTGCGCCATAGATGCACTGGGCGAATCCCTTTGCCTTATCACCGAATGTGCCGCGCACATAGCGCCGCATGAGGAGCGCCATATCCAAAAATTCCTGGCCGCTTTTGGTGGAGAGATAGTGTTCCTGCCCGTTCTCTGTGATGTGGAATCCGGCGTACCGGGTGTTGGCTTCGACGCTTCGCTGGCTTTCAAGCTGCTCAGCATCCAGTTCCTGCTGGATTTTTTCTTGCTGCTCGGGCGGAACACGCTGGGCGTAAAGTTCGTCGAGGCGCTCCTGCATGATCCTATCGACGGTGGTTCCGTCTTCGGCCAGAGCCTGCTCCAGCGCGGCAAGCTGGCGCTTGTCCAGCCAGAGTTCGATAGAAACAGAGTCCATTACACCACCTCCTCGCTCACCGTAGTGGGCGTATCGACCGGAGTGCGGGGCTGCCGTTTGGTGCGGGGGCGTGGAGGTTCAGCAGGTTCCTCCATGCTCTCAATATACTCACGGGTCTGAGACGGAACATACTTTTCGTAGAGCTTGGCGAGAAAATCCTCCAGCTCCGTTTCCAAAATCGTTTCCTTCTTCTCTGTATAGAACCGGAGCGCCCGCAGCTTTTCCGCTTCCATGTCGATGCTGATGCTTGTCTTTTTCATATACATCCTCCTCACATAAACAGTTTCATGGCACTCTCTGCTTTGGCACAGTCCGCGATTGCCTGGTCATACTGGACCAACAACTGAGGGTCTACACCATCAAGAACCAGTTCTGTCCCGTAGGGACCGGGGCGTACAGCGGAGACCTTGGCATCCAGAAGTTCAGCAAACTGCTCTTTTCCACGGTCGCTCAGCTGGGTCATATCTGCCGCAGGCACCCATCCGACATCGGCAGTGGTGTGGACCAGATACACATCATGCTCCGGCAGGCCGAGTTCCAGCAGATCCCTCAGCCGGATGGCAGGCTCCTGAGCGAGCGCTTTCAGTTCCTGTTCGGGCAACGGTTTTGGAGCGAGGAACACCCTGGTCTGCGCGTGTTCGCCGCATTCGTAATCGATGCGCCGCCATTCACCGCCGCTGGCAACCTGCAGCTCGCCCAAATGGCTGTACCGCCAATCACGACCAGTTTCCTTGCACCAGCGGATCACATGATCGCTGACGCTGCCTTCCGTCCATTCAAAATTGAACAGAGTTTCACCCTGTTTTTTCAGCAGGTCCGTCCATTGGTTCCGGTCGGTAAACCCCAGACTATGCGCCACAATGGCCTGACACATGCGAATGGCCCAATCGGAAGGCTCGCTTTTACTCTCGTGTCTTTTTCTGAATTCCTCCAGCTGAGAGAGCAGGGCAAGTTGTTCAGGGGCTATATTTTTCATTTGCATTCTCCTTTCTCACCACAGCAACTCGTGAATTTATCCTCCTGCTGTGGGCAGATAAGCACGCGGATTAGTTCTCTCCCCATTGACCCGCACCTCAAAGTGCAGATGGGGACCTGTGGACCTGCCGGTGGAGCCGGAGAGTGCGATGATGTCTCCGGCCTCTACGGTCTGGCCCACCTGAGCGAGCAGTCTGGAGTTATGACCGTAGAGTGTTGACAGCCCATTACCGTGATCGATCATCACATAGTACCCATATCCGCCTGCGTTATATTGTGATACGGTGACAGTCCCCGGCAGAGCCGCCCGGATGGGAGTGCCGGTAGGAACGGCCAGATCCATCCCAGTGTGTCCCCGTGTCTCACCTGTGAACGGGTCGCTGCGGTATCCAAACTCCGAGGTCACGATGCTTTCCCAGTTTGCACCCACTGGTGAGCAGAAGCCATCTACACTGATAAACGGAACATCCGCACCAGGAAACCACTCGCCGGTCCCAGCAGCTGTGCCGTACAAAACGATGTTGTAAATGCTGTCGGCGTTACTTTGATTCTCCGGGGTGACTGTGGTTCCCATAGCCGCCTCGATCCGAGCGTAGACTTCGTTCATATCAACAACAGGAATGGCCACCGTATAGGTTTCCTCAACCTCCACTTCGTTGCCTTCCTCATCAGTGGTAGTCACTGTCCGAGTCCGCTCCTCGTAGTCTACAAAACAATCGGTAAAAGCACGAATGCCACTGTCATCAGGGTGTTCTGCCGCAAAATACAGAGCATAAAAAACAGCCTTGATGCGTGTATCATCAAGGCTGTTTTCGTCCTCGCACTGGGCGTTAATTTCCTCTATCCCTCTGTCCAGCTGGGCGAAGCTGCCTCTCATATCTTCGATATGACCACGGTACTCTGGAGTAGCGCTGGAGGAAATCGAGCCGCCGTGGAAGCACAATTCCACGGCGGATACATTGTGCTCCGACGAACCGGAGAGAACGGCGCAGATCAAAACCACCAGCACGATCAGCGGAGAGAGTATTGCAACGATGACCCATCCCAATGCCTTGCGGGTCTTCTCGTTTGAGAGGACTGCAATAGCTGCCTTGGCAATGGCAGCAACAGTCGCTGCGCTCATGCCGCCACCTCCTTACCGGCCGCCAGCAGAGCCGTACAGAGCTTCCTTGTAGGCAGGCGCATGCACCTCCAACAGATACCGCTCGTTGCCGCACTTGAAGAGGCACACACCGCGCCGGGGGAAGCGAATGAGATTGTACTCGGCTTCCTCAAGCTGGAGCAGATCCATATAGAACCGCTTGTCGATAGACCCGCAGTTGAAGATGAACTGGTGGGGTGGGATAGCGAACAGGGGCTTGGTCAGCTCTCGGATGCCTTCCCGGTCGAAGTCCTCCAGATTCTGCGAGGCCATGATGAGGTTGGATTCCTTCTTGCGTACCCGCTTGAGGATGTTGCGGATATACTCAATGATGGTGGTTCCCACCGTGATGTTGTCGGAGAGCCAGACATAGAGCTCGTCCAGCACCGCAGTGGTGTTGCCGATGGTCAGCAGGCGGTCGGACATAAAGGACAGGATATTGAAAAGCATGGCCCCGCGAACGCTGCGATTGGCCTGCAGGAGTCCTTTGACACCGAAGACAATGAATCGGGACGAGGTCACATTGGTATGGCCGTTGAAGAATTTCGCCTCCGCGCCCTTACACATGGAGTGAAGACCGAGGAGGATCTCCTGCAGAAGTTCTGCCGTGTACAGCTGGTGAGCGTCTGCATCATACCCCTGATACTCCTCCTCAATAAGGTCATAGAGGTCGGAGAGGATGGGGTAATCCTCCGGCTTCAGGCGGCCAAAGTCGGTAGTATCACTGATGCCCCACTTTTCATACAGACGGCTGACCATAATCTCAATGGCGTCGATGTGCCGGTCACTGAAATCTTTATAGGCCCGGAAGAAGTCCTTGAGGAAGGAGATGTGCTGGCTCAGGCGTGTGGATTTGCGGAACGCCTCGGGGGCGTCGGTGTCCTCCGGATCGCCGCCCTCGTCCCAGCACTTGGGTTCCAGCGGATTGATGCGGTACACGCCGCCCATCAGATCCATGAAGCAGCCACCGACCCTCTCGCACATATCCTGCTGTTCATGCTCCACATCAAGCGATATAACGGACTTTCCTGCCTCCAAAAAATTGAGAAGGAGCAGTTTGAGCAGATAGCTCTTGCCCTGGCCGGAGTTACCCAGGATCAGGATGCTGGCGGAAGTTTTGTCGTCGTCCCGCTTATCGAAATCCACCAGAATGTTGGCGCCGTACTTGTCCTTGCCAATATAAAAGCCGTGGGAATCTGTCTTTCCGCTGTAGTTGAACGGGTACAGGTTAGCCACCGAGCTTGCCGGGAGGACTCGTTCAAACTGCTCACCGAAGTGGTTCCAGCCGGACGGCATGACAGAAACAAAGCCCTCCCGCTGGCGGAGAAGCAGCCGATCCACATTGAGCTTGCTCCGCACCAGCTCCGTCAGCACATCTGTCTGTAAAAGTTTCAGGGCATCGTAGCTGGATGCGGTCAGTTCCAGAAACACAGCACAGTGGAGGAGCGGCTCACGGTTACGATGCATGGTAGAGACCAGGGTGACCACATCCTGCAAATTGGCTTCCGCCGTGACCGTCTGCTGGAGATCCTCCGTGCTGGAGTGGGCCATCCGGTTGCGGTTGGCCGCATTGTGGATGATCCGTTTCTCCTCGCTGGCGGTGACCTGCCGGGTGTAGATTCGGATGGTCACGCCGTCCATCTCACCCAGGTGGCGGAGGATAGCCTGTTCGTCGGTAGAGGTGGGGTACTCCCGCAGCGCCCAGACACAGCGGTAGGTGTTGCCACAGAGGAAGTGGTCGACCTTGAAATCAATGACAGAGGGGGCGATCATATCAAGGAAGTCTTTGATGCCGCCCGAGTCTGTCGAGGGTGCGGGACTTCTTTTCTTTCTGGATTTGTTCATGAGATACCTCCTGTCTGTGGCCGTGAGAGGTATCCTGTTCCGCCAGATGGCCGTCCAAGAAATTACTCTCACGGCCAATTGGCATTTGCATGAGCGTCAGTCGTTCAGCACGATCCAACGCTCCCCGTCAAAATCTTCGTACTTTTCGGTGGTGGCGTTTTGCTCAAAATACACCCCGAGCATACGCTTGGCATCCTCTTTACCAGCAAGGCGTACCTTGAAGCCTTGGTCTTCCAGGCTTTTCTGGACCCGTGAGAGTTGGGTGCGGAAGTCGGCGTCCTGATCATCCCGGAAGCGGATCAGGACGAAAAACTCACGGGCAGTCGCCATTTGCACCTGCAGCCGGTCCAGGGACCGGGCATCTGCCTCCAACAGCCGGCTGATCACAGGGAGTTCTTCCATGGCTGCGCGTTCCCGATAGTAACGCTTGTTATCCTCGAATGACTCCTTAGAGTTGAGGGCCAGCATCTCGATCTCCGTCTGCCCCTTGAGGACAGTCATCAGGGCATAGATCCGTCCGCCCACTGCTTCCGGAGGCTGTACAGAGAGGTTTGTCGGCTTCACGGAAAAGAAGGCCAGCATCCCACGGGATGTCTTGAGTCCGTAATCGCTGATGTCGTTGATCCCAATCAGCTGGCGGGTCGTTTCTTTCTTCTGGGCCGCTGCCTTTTCTTTTTTTCTGCTCATCATATCACCTCTGCTCCTGAATCGTCTTGGTCATCCCCCAGGAGTAGTTCTGCTGCTGGAGGATAAAATAGCGCACCGCATAACGCAGAAAGTCCAGAATGCTGGTGTCGTCCATGCGGATGGAAAGGAATGCGTATGCGGCAGTCAGTACGATGGGGACAAAGAAACCGAGCTGTGAGAGCGCAAAGACAGAGATCAAACTGCCGATTCCGATGATGGCGAGATCCCGCAGCGTCCACAGCCAGAGCGTGGCTTTGGATTTCAAGTTATCCGGATAGATATACACTTGCGCTCACCTCACATCGTCATGCTCATCCCAAAACCCTGTTCATCCTGCTCGGGGTCAAGCTCTTGATCTTGCGTTTCGTCCTGCTCCTGCGCTTCGCCCTCATATTGTTCCAGCTCCCAGGATCGGAGTTCCTGCGACACCAGGCCCACGACGAAGGCCCGCTTGGATACGCCATTGTGCGCCTCGAGATACTGCTCAACGCGCTGGAAAAGAGTCTCAGGCATGGCGATTGCCAGCGTCCGCTCCTTCTTGTTGTCCTGAAGCGTGGCATCCTGGAGCGGCTCCTCGCCCTGCTCCCACTGGTCCAGTGCCTGGTTCAAAAGATTCTGGACAAGAGCCTTTTGCGTGAGGGGCGAATGGGCATCCAGGTAGGACTTCAGCTGCTGAAACATGTCCTCTGAGATCTGAACGGCCAGGGTGCGCTGATCCGGCTTCGCTGTGGCAGGCTGGTCCAGATAGGCGGTGAGTATCTTAGTGAGGTACTCGCCGTTCGTCATTTCAGGGTCCTTGCCCTCCATCAGCCGCTTATGAAGCGACTCGGGGATCAAGCCGCAGAGGTTTTTCATCGGTTCCATGATCGTATCTCCCTTCATAATATTTCAAGCTGTTTGCGCTGTGATGGCCCATGCGATCCCTTGTAAAACATAGTCGACACAAGGAATTGCCACACTGTTATGTGAAGCTCAACATAACAGTGTTTATTTAATCATGGTCGTTA
>OHAV01000181.1_pt1 | contig 31164 bp, 32 predicted proteins | sample 1577271 | NCBI WGS metagenome assembly OHAV01 (sample SAMEA3879537, study PRJEB24766) | human gut metagenome | biome: human-associated habitat; feature: feces | place: USA | collected 1985/1987 | reverse complement strand
TCACCGGGGCGCACATGGCTTTGAGCAGAAGTTCATCCAGGCAGCCGGTGTCCCGGTTTTCCCGGAGCATGGTATTCCGCAGGTGGTTGAGGCTCTGGATGACTATGCTGTTCTCGGCGGGGGTGAGGTATATCTTGAATTTCCGTTTTTTCATAGGGCCTTCCTCCTTTGTGATTTCATTATATGTTGAAGGACTGCTGCACCGCAAATGTGCTAAAATCAAACTTGAGCTTTCAGGGCGGATCTGTATTTAGCATAATGCTCACTCAGTACATATTCGATTACGCTGGTTTTGGGAATCAAATATGTATGCCGAATGCAAAAATGCTGAACATGGTTTCCTCGCATAAGTTTCCGTGCTGTGGAATCTCCAATCCCTCCAAGCATTTTTTCAAATTCGGGAAGTGTTACCACATCGGGATATGCCTCAAACAGTTTCTCATAATGTTCGCGTGTTCTCATAATGAAATCCTCCATTTTCTATTGTCAACGGCAGAGGATTACGCTATAATTTGAATGTGAAGTGAGTTGATCGACGATCTAAGGCGTCTGCTGATGTGGCACCAGAAAGCGAAGGGGCCTCCTGATGGACCTCCGATATTCCTCATTTTCGTCGAGAAGCTCAACTGCCCGCAATCGCAGGCGTATCAAAGTATTTCGCCTGTGGGAACAGGATTGTCTTTGACGGATAGGGCTTTAGAGGTGTCTTTAGGGACCTCCATAGGGAATTACAGTCCACTCATTGCCCCGCAACCGGTAAAACTCAAAATCCGTTGGGCTAATCCCCCGTGTGGGTTCGAGTCCCACCACCGGCACCATGGCGAGTGTTCTTATAGCATTTGAAACGCTGTAAGAACACTCGTCTTTTTTTGTTGTTTTCATCCGGCGATGGTAGATGGGGCGTAGTTGACGACTACGCCTTTTCTTGTGTTTACGGACACCTCCGGGGCGGGCAGCGGGATGAGGTCGGGGATCTCGATGGCACCCACGCAGTTGTAGTGGATACGGAGCCGTTGCTCCCACACTCCGTCTACCTTCTCAGCGTTGAATACCTCGATCTTCTCGATGAGCTCGTTCAGCATCCGGGGTGTCAGCTTGCGGGCGCGGGTGTATTTGCGGACCAGGGAGATGAACATATCCGTGGTCATGGACTGGCTGTTCTGCTTGTCGATCTCGGCGCGGAGCGCCTTGATTTTCTCCGCCAGCTCCTTCTGCTCCTCCTCGTACCGCCTCGACATACGGGCGAAGCGGTCATCAGAGAGCTTGCCAGAAACATTGTCCTCATAGATCCGTTCAAACAGGCCGTCCAGCTCCTCATCGCGGGCTTGCAGGGCTTTCAGCTCCTTTTCCTTCAGCTTTCGGCCGGTGGCCTCTGCCTGCTGGGAATGGCCGATCACGGCCTTCACAAACTCATCCTCAAACTGACTGGCAAACTTGGTCAGCCGCCGGATCTCGCCCAGCACCACCTGCTCCAGGAAGTCCACGCGAACATAATGGGTGGAAGTGCAGCTCCCACGGTTGCCCTTGTAGTTGGAGCAGTTGAAATACTTGATGTCGGGGTTGCCCTGATTGAAATGAAAGTGCAGGTTGTGTCCGCAATCAGCGCAGACCAGCAGGCCGGAAAACATATTGCGTTCCCCTTCGTGGGTACGGCGCTTGCGGATCTTGCCGCGCTTCTGCTGGACCTGCTCAAAGACCGCCCGCTCAATGATAGGTTCGTGGACGTCCTTAAAGATAACCCAGTTCTCCCGGTCATTTTCAATCCGCTTTTTGTTCTTGTACGACTTGGAGTAGGTTTTGAAATTAAGGATGTCGCCGCAATACTCTTGCAAAGACAGTATTTTGGTAACACTGGAGCTGTTCCACTTTGTCGGAGCCTGCTCCTTTCCTTTGCCGGGCCGTTTAATGCCTTTTTTGAGCCAGTAGGCGCGGGGCGTCAGGATACCGTCTTGTTCAAGACTTGCTGCAATCTGCTCTGTTCCATAACCATCCAAGGTCATACGATAAATCCGACGAACCACCTGGGCGGCCTCCTCATCCACAATCCACCGTTTGGGATTGTCAGGGTCCTTGATATAGCCGTAGGGAGGCTGCCCCATCGGCTCGCCCGCATTGCCCTTGATCTTATTGCTGATCCGGCGCTTCTTGCTGATGTCACGGGCGTACCACTCATTGAACAGATTGCGGATGGGCGCCAGCTCGTTCTCACCCTCAGCGGTGTCGATGTTATCCGAGACCGCCACCAAGCGGATGTCGTGCTCCGGGAAAAACTCCTCGGTCAGCCGCCCCACCTCAATGTAGTTGCGGCCCAGCCGGGACAGATCCTTCACAAACACGGCGGCGGCCTTGCCGGCGGCAAGCTGTTCCATCATGTCGTTGAAACCGGGGCGGTCCATCGTGACGCCGGAGATGCCGTCATCCAGGAAGTGGACCAGGTTGGTGTAACCTTTTTCCTTCGCCATCTTGGTCAGCAGTTTCTTTTGATTTCCGATGCTGTAACTCTCGCCCTCCAGGTTGTCATCGCGGGAAAGCCGCTCATAGAGGAATGCGGTCACAGCACGGGATTTGCGGTTGTTCGACTGTCTCATTCAGTCCTCCTTCCTCTGGGACAGCCGAATAGCAAATATAACTTGTCTATGTTCATTATACCGCCATCCGCCGTCCCTGTCAGCCGGGTCCGGGAATTTACTTTGCTTCGCTCTCGGATTTCATCAGCCGCAGAAGGATGCTGCCCAGAGTATCCGGGCCATCTTGCCGAAAAACAGGTTCAACGACAAACGACCTATTGCCGAAGCGATAGGTCGTCTTTTCATCTAACGATTTCTTGGAAGAGCCGGGCTTACCGGCAATAGTTTTTTCTTGCATAAAATGACCCCCTTTCGCAAGAAAGATCAATACGAAAGAGGCAGAAAACGGATGGCTGCTGGCACAGCTCCACGGGAATCTCACCCCGGCCCATACTGATGGGTGCGGCGCACGATGCTTTGCGGGCGTCCAATGCGCGAGTCTCATTATCCTGCCTGCGCGTCCTCGCCCACAGGCTGCCACACCTGTTTCGCGGCCTGGTGTTCATCGCTCACCTGTTTGGTAGGGGTCCCGTCCTGCGGACTTGCAACAGGGTCATGGCGCACCGGCCGACCGGCTCCACACAGACAGATCGTATCCGTCTGCCTTATGCTGCGCCGGAGGCCTCCCGCCGGGCTTTCTTTGTCAAGGAGCGATACAGGGCACCACATGGAAAGGGGGGAAACACGCAGCGCCCGGCCCTGAATCAGCTCAGGTCAAAATTCAGGATGGAGATAATCAGCTTCGTTTCCAGCCGCCTGCGCATATCTTCATCCACCAAGGAGTGAGGAAAGCCGTTTTTGTCATAGCTTGTCCTCATGGACAGCGCAGCAATATAGCCGGAATAGTGCTGGATCACCCGGTTCACCGCTTCGGGATTGCCTCCGACAGCGGCGGCGATTACCGGATAAGGGATCAGTGACGCCCGCATATTCGCAGATTTAGTCATCCGCTTCACCTCCCATCAGCTCCTTCAGCAGCCGATAGGCTTTTTGCCTGCGGGTGTTGACCGTCCGGCGGGCCATGTTCATGTACTCGGCGATCTCGCGATCTACCATGTTCAGGAACCAGTGCATCATAAAGATGTCCCGGTCCTCCTGGGGCAGCGCCAGAAGCGCCTCGGCCAGCCGGTCGTCCTCAATCAGAATCACGGCCCCTCCCACAGGGAAGGTCGTGTATTCCCATGAGTAGCGGTCATAAACCGCAAGCTGGGCCATTGCATCCTCCGGCAGCTCGCTGAGTGAGACCTCACGCCGGCTCCGTTTCCGAAGCTGCGTGTAAGCGTTCATTGCTTCATTCTTGATGGATCTCTTGCAGTAGCTGTCAAAGGCGTGCTGCTTATGCTCGTAGTGGCGGTCAGGTTTCAAGTTCTCACCTCCCTTCGTGCCGGGAGGCAGTTCTTTTCTTCCCCTTTCGCCCACTACTGTTATGGCAATGCCTCTGTTTGGCTGGTTTCCCGCATTTATATTAAAAAATTTTTTGCCGCTCATAATCGGTTCCTTTCGTTTCGTTCAGGTTGACAGGCCGGAACGAAACGGGGCGGAGAGCGGCAGCCGACGGAATAACAGAAAAACCGACAAAAAACGCCTGCCCGCAAATTGCGGACAGGCGTCAGGGAATTATAAAAAGCATTTAGATGAATTATGTGTTCATCTTTATAGCCACAGCATCCCGGTGATAAAGGGAGGCTTTTTTTGATAATATAAAGCCTACATAATTTCGCCTAAATACTGCTGCTCTCATGGCGGCTCCTTCCTCGGTCCGCCGGTCTTGGTATCACTCTCCTTCAGGCATAACAAAAGCGGCGGTCTTATTTTTGAAAACCACCGCTAAATCAGTATTAGGGCATGGGAATTTATCTGCTCAGCGGCGTTTTTTTCTTTTCTGCCGCTGGGCAGATGCAAAAAATCTATATTGGTCAAAATGAGTCGGTTGGAACAACAAAATATACGATTTCACCTAAATGCCGGCCATGACATTGAGATTCATAGCTGGCATATTTCAGCACAAAGGGGCAAAGATTCGCAGGATTCCATCCAGCAGCCACCGGCCAAAATTCATGGTGATATTTTCTGTTGTCCGTTCCCGGCAGAGCGTTTGCGTATTGAGAAAATCCGCCTTCAAATCTTGCAGTACGGGGGACTGGATGAACAAGGAATTGTTTTCAAAGTGTAAAAACAAGCTGCGGTAATCCAGATTCACCGTACCGATGGTGCCTGCTATGTCGTCCACAATACAGGCTTTGGCATGAACGAATCCAGGCTCATATTCATAAATCTTCACACCGGCATCCAGCAGCACCGGATAATAGCTGCGGGAGATGCGGTAAATTAGTTTTTTGTCCGGAATCCCCGGCAGAATCAGGCGCACATCCACCCCACGTCTGGCAGCCCGGACGAATGCGTCCAGCAGGGCATCCCCCAGCATCAGGTAGGGGGTGTAGAAGTAGGCGTACCGCCTGGCCTGGCTCAGCAGCTCCACATAGAGTTCGTTGCTTGCCGCCGTATCGCGCAGCGGCGAGTCATAGTAGCTCAGCACATAGCCGTCGCCGTTCATGGGGCGAGGCTTATGATACTGGTACTCGTCGCTGGAAATGGGGGAATCGGAAAATGAGTTCCAGAATTGAAGGAACATAGCGGTGTAGCTTTCTGCGCCGGAGCCACTCAGCCGGAACCCGATGTCCTTCCAGTGGCCGTATTTCTCTTTCTGATTAATGTATTCATCAGCCAGATTGATCCCACCGCTGAAAACGGTAGTACCGTCCACGATGAGCATCTTTCGGTGGTCCCGGTAGTTCAGCGTGCCTTTCACAAAGATCAGAGGATTAAAGGGGAGGCAGCGAATACCCCGAGCCTCCAACGCTTTTGCGTCCGATTTTGAAAAGGTGGAGATGCTGCCCAGATCGTCGTAAATCACCCGAACATCCACCCCCTGCGCCGCCTTGCGTGCCATGATCTCCGTCATGGAGTTCCACATCAGGCCAGGCTCAATGATAAAATACTCCAAATAGATAGACTGGGCTGCGCCTTCCATGGCCGCCAGCATGGCGGGAAGCATCTGCTCCCCAAGGTGGAAATACCGGATTTCGCCGCTGCGGCAAAGAGAAGCGCCAGTCATGTTTTCCAGATAGCCTACGGTCTGTGCCAGTCGGAGCCGCTGGGAAGCGAGGGCCTCCCGGCAGCCGTTCTCTGTCGGTGCGGGCAGCTTGGCGGCAGACAGTTTTTTCTCCAATACCTTCCCGGTCCGTTTGTTGCCAAAGCAGAGGTAGAGGGCTGTGCCGGGGAGCGGAAAGGTCAGAACCACCAGCAGCCAAAGCACTTTATAAGTGGACTCGCCCAAGCGGATGGTAATATAGAGCACCACCAGAAGGGAAAGGTTGGACAACGCAAAGGAGATCACCCCCGCCCAGGGCGACAGCCAGGTGAACAACAGCCGAAGCCATACCAGCTGTAATATTACCGCCGGAACCAGAATCACGATTCGCCGCAAGAGCTTCCTCATCACAGTCATCCTCCCTTTTAGTGTTATGTTTGTTCCTGTAAATTCAGCGCCGTGTGGCGGCTGCGGGCAGTATCCGGTTCATCGGTAAAATGCCAGTTTACAAAACGGCGGGCCATTGCCTTGTCATCCCACCGGCAGTCGATGAAGCGATCCAGCTTCGTTTTTGGAGCCATTCCCTGATGACGCTTGCTCCACCGCACCAGACAAGCAGAGGTGGCAAGCACATCCGCCAGTAAAACCGCCGCAGCTGCAACCGTTACAAGCTGATAAACGGGGCCGTCCAGCAGGGCAAACAAATCATTCAGCCCCGGAACTAAACAGGCAAAGCCAAGACCTAAAAATCCCCAGAGGACGGTCATCAGTCCATTGACATAGCCTCGAATGTTCAGGAAGGTATCACGATAATCCCAGGCTCGCATCTTGAGTCCCGCATCCAGCAGAAACCCGCCCACAAATTCTACCAGTGTACCGGCAAGGGCATAGGCTACAAACCGGAACATGGTGCTTTGCTCATAAAATATCACAGCGCCCAGATAGCAGCCCACCGCCCCAAATCCATACACGGTACAAAGCGGCAGCCAAAGCAATGCAAAATGCGCCTGCCAAAAGCCGTAGCGCAGTCTCCACCAAACGGTTTCCACTATCACTCCCAAGCCTCCGCCCAGAAGAAAGAGCCACAGGCATCGGGAGAACAAACTCCATACATCCAACACATTCATGTCTCCATTATTCCAATGGCTTCGGAGTTACCGACGCCATTTTCTTTTTTACATCTCCTTTCACAAGCTGATAGCACCCCGCAGCCAAGGGAACGCCCAAAAGCACGCCTGGTATCCCGGCCAGTCCGCCGCCAATCGTAACGGCGGCCAACACCCACATCCCAGGCAGACCGATGGAGGAACCCACCACCCGGGGATAAATGAGGTTTCCTTCCACCTGCTGGAGGAGCACCAGGTAGATCAGGAAAATCAGCGCCTTCATCGGAGATACCGTAAGGATGAGGAACGCACCGACCCCGCCTCCAATATAGGCTCCGGCCACAGGAACCAGAGCGGTAACACCGATCAGCGCACCGATCATCGGCGCATAGGGCAGCCCAAGCAGCAGCATCCCCACGGTACACAGCAGGCCCAGAATGACAGCCTCCGTACACTGTCCCACGATAAAGCTGTGAAAGGCGTGGTCCATCGTCCGGGCAATCAAAACGAGCTTTTCGGACAGTCTTTGGGGCAGATAGACCTTCATCAGCGATCTCACCTGACGATGCAGCTTTTCCTTTCCCAGCAGCAAATAGATGGAAAAGATCAGCGCAATGGCCACCGTAACCACCCCGGATACCAGGGAACCCATCAGGGAAAGAATCCCGCTGGCTCCGCTCAGGACAGCGGAGAGAATATGCTCAAGCGCCTTTTGCAGCTGCGCCTGGCTGTCAGCAAGATACTCAGTCATCCCATAGAAAAAGGAGTTCGGCTCCACTTGTGCCTGAATCCAAATAAGCGCCTTTTCGATCTCCACGCCCAACAGCCGGATACCAGCGATCAGTTCCGGGATCACCAGACTGAAAATCAAGCCCGCAATCAGGCCCATGGTGAGGAATGCCAGCAGGATACACAAGGGGCGTCTCAGTTTACCACCCTTACTCCGCAGCAGCTTCCGCTCATAAAAACCAACCAGCAAATTGAGTATGTACGCAATGGCACCGCCCAGCAGCAGCGGCTTGGCTGCCGACAAGGCTGCTCCCAGCAGAGCGGTGAAGCCGCCCCAATATTGCGCCACCAGAAAAATCACAGCGGCCACCAGTGCAAAACGGACGATCCATTTTCGGTCAATGCTCATCTCTTTATCTCCCGCTTTCAGGCAAACTGACTTTGGTAAAGCGCCTCATATTTTCCATGCAGGGCCATGAGGCTCTCGTGGTTGCCCATCTCTTTGATGTCGCCGTTTTCCATGTAAAGGATCACATCGGCATCCCGGATGGTGGAGAGGCGGTGGGCGATGATGAAGCTAGTACGGTGACGCATCAGTTCTGCCATGGCCTGCTGGATCAGTTGTTCCGTGTGCGTATCCACATTACTGGTGGCCTCGTCCAGAATCATGATCTCCGGATCGGCGGCCATGGCCCGGGCAATGGTAATCAGCTGCCGCTGGCCCTGAGAAATGTTTTCCGCGCCGTGTGTCAGACGCAGTTCGTATCCGCCGGGCAGCGTGCGGACAAACGGTGCTACGCTGGCCGCCTCCGCTGCTGCGAGGACCGTTTCCTCCGGCATATCTTCTTTGGAGTAGGCGATATTGTCCCGAATGCTTCCCTCAAACAGCCAGGTGTCCTGAAGCACCATACCAAAATGACGCCGCAATTCCTGTCTGGACATCTCCCGCGTGTCCACGCCGTTGACCAGGATGGCCCCCTCGTCAATTTCGTAGAAACGCAGCAAAAGGTTAATGAGCGTGGTCTTACCGGCTCCGGTGGGACCGACGATGGCGACTTTTTGTCCCGGTTTCACTGTTAGATTGACATCCTTCATCAGAGGCCGGTCAGGGCGGTATCCAAATCGCACATGGCGGAACTCCACGCTTCCATCGCAGTGTTCCGGCACCTTCCCATTCTCCGGATCGGGTGTTTCTTCCTCAGCGTCCAGCAAGGCAAAGATACGCCCCGCAGCGGCTCTGGCCGCGCCAAAACTGCCCGCCATACCGGCTATGGTGGTGAAAGGCTGGGAAAACTGCTTGGTATATTGCAGCATCGCCTGCACATCACCGATCCGCATATTGCCGTTCAGGACGGACAGGCAGCCAAGCACAGCACTCAAAACATAGCCCAGATTGTTTACCAGGTCGGTAATGGGATTGACTTTGCCCGAGGCGCTTTCGGCGTTCCGGGCGGCTTCGGTCAGCCGGGCATTGAGCCGGTCAAAATCCTCTTTTGCCTGATTTTGATGATTATAGGTCTGTACCAATGATTGCCCCTGATACATTTCCTCAATGAAACCGTTCATTTCGCCCATCAGTTCCTGCTGCTGGCCATAATACTTTGCGCCGGATCTCATAACGCCGGAGGAGGCCAGAAGTGCGATGGGCACCATGACAATGGCAATAGCTGCCAGCGCGGGGCTGAGTCGGAGCATCATAACCAGAATGCCCACGGCAGTGATGACCTGCGTTACGATTTGGGTCAGGTTTTGGCTCAGCGCATTGCCCAGGCTATCCACATCGTTTGTAATGGTACTCAAGATCTCTCCGTGGGTATGGGTGTCATAGTAATCCAACCGGAGACGATGCATCTTCCCGGAAATATCCTGGCGGAGACTTTCCATGGTGCGGGCCATGACCCGGTTCATCCCCACACTCTGCACATAGGCAAATGCATGGGAAACCAAATACAGGACTACCAGGGCTGCCAGCAGAATGAGGATCATGTCCCAATCAAAAACCCCGGTGGACACACCATTATAAAGCTGCGTGGTGATGCCGCCCAGCACTGAAGGGGCAACGACCGTAAACAGAGTGGCAAGAATGCCCATAAAAAACACCAGCGTCAGGCGTAACCTGTGAGGCCGCAGATAAGAAAACAGCCGCCGGAATGTACCTTTAGATTTCATGTTCAAGGGCCTCCTCTCCCAACTGAAGCCGTGCGATCTCCTGATACAGCGGGCAGGTTTTCAGCAACTCCCGGTGTGAGCCTTTCCCCACGATCATACCGTTATCCAGGACCAGGATCTGATCGACATCCAGAATGGAGCTGATCCGCTGTGCCACAATGATCTTGGTGGCGTTTCCCAGATTTTCCTTCAGGTTGGTGCGCAGCTGCCGGTCGGTTCTCATATCCAGGGCAGAAAAGCTGTCATCGAAAAGATAGATCCGCGCCCCCTTCATGACCGCCCGGGCGATGGCCATGCGCTGCCTCTGCCCGCCGGAGAGGTTGGTGCCGCCCTGGGATACCAATGCGCGGTAGCCGTCCTCTCTGGCGTCAATAAACTCCTTGGCGCAGGCGATATGTGCCGCCTCCACCCAGTCACCTGCCCAGCCATCCGGCTTTCCAAAGTTCAGGTTGGAGGCAATATCGCCGGAGAACAGAATGTTTTTCTGGGGGACATACCCGAGCTGCTCCCGCAGCTGGGCCAGGGTGTATCTGCGCACATCCACACCGTTCACATAGATATGGCCTACGGTCGGGTCATATAGGCGGGGGATCAGTTTCAGAATACTGGACTTTCCGCAGCCGGTGGGCCCGATGATGGCCATCGTTTCTCCGGCCCGGCATTGGAAGGAGATGTCCCGCAGAACCGGCTCGCTGGCACCCGGATAGGTGAAGCTCACATGGTCAAAGGCCACCGTGCCTTGTTGTGTTTCCTCTATCTTGGCCCCCTTGCCATCCTGAATAGACGGCTTGGTATCCAGCACCTCTCCGATCCGTTTGGCGCAGGCGTACGCCATGGGAAACATCATGATTACAATGGAGAGCATAATAATTGCGCCCAAAATCATGCTGATGTATTGTGTGTTGGCGATCAAAGCGCCTACATCCATTTCGCCGGTGGATACATACCAGGAACCAAGCCCCATGACCGCGGTTGTGGTAACGCCGAATATCACCTGGATGACCGGCATCAACAGTCCGCTCAAACGCCCGAACCGGATGGTCAGATCTGCGTGGGATGCGTTTGCCTGGGCAAATCGCTCTGTTTCATACCCCTGCCGATTGAACGCCCGGATCACACGCACCCCTTCCAAAGCCTCCAGAAAAAGTCGGTTTAACTGGTCGATTTTTTCCCGCAGGGACACGGAATATCTGGCCATGAGAATAATGATAAGGCCCACACTGAGGATCAGAACCGGGATGGCCAGATTCAGCACAGAGCTGACGCCGCCGCCGGTTGCGGCGGAGAGAACCAATCCGGCCACCGCCATCAGCGGAGCCATGATTCCCAGCCGCAGCAGCATATTGAAAAACACCTGCACCTGGCTCACATCAGAGGTGCTTCGGGTCACAAGGCTTGCCGTCCCGAATCGATCCATCTCCGCTTCGGAAAACTCCTGCACATGGTGGAACAGCGCCCGACGAATATCAGCGGCAAACTGGGTGGAGATTCTGGCAGACAGGACAGCGGCCAGAATACTGGTCACGCATCCCAGCAAGGTCAATGCCAGCATGACAGCAGCAATGATACAGATCAGGCTTTGACTGCCTCCCGCAACACCGCTGTCGATCATGGACGCCAGCGCTGTGGGCAGCAGCATCGTGGACAGTGATGAAAGCACCATCAGCGCCAAAAACGCAACAATTTGTCCTACTCTGAGCTTAGCATGGGAAAAAAGTGTCCCCATAAATATCCTCCTTCTCCAGTTCGCCTGTTGACATTCCAAATAAGAAATGATAGTATAAATGAAACTAAAGTATCTTTAGGACAAGAATATCATACATTCCACAAAAGTCAATCGTTCCGACAAAAGTGGAATTTTACTCGTTTTCCGTATTATTGATACAAATCAGCGCCATTGTTTCTTGAAAAGGAGTTCATACTATGAGGAGATCGACTGCCACAACCGAATACCTGAAGGAGTGCATGGGAACCGCTCTGCTGGAGTTGATGAAAACAAAGCCCATCGAGAAAATCACGATTGAGGAGATGACCGCAAAGGCCGATGTGGGCCGTTCCACTTATTTTCGTTACTTCAACAGCAAGGAGGAGGTCCTTGCCTTCAAAATTGTCTGTTTATGGAACCGGTATGCCCAGGAGAGCATGATCGGGGAGTTTTTGTCCGATCTCCCTGCCGCCACAAGAATATTTTTTCAGTTCTGCCTGAATATCCGTGAGATCAACGATTTGCTGTATGCAACAGGCCGGAAGAATGTGATTCTGGATGCCTATATGCAAATCATGGGAACCAAGGACTGCCAGGACGATATACAGGGGTACTATCGTAGCTATATCACGGCATACACCGTTTTTGGCCTGATGGATGCCTGGATTCTCCGGGGGTATCGCGAAACCCCGGAGGAATTGGAGCAATTAGTTCGTGATAACCAGCACGACATCTGACTCTTTGCTCATTTGCACTCAAAACACCAAGGACATCCTATTTATATCTTGAACATATTTTTGCGCCAGTTTTCTTTGTAGAAAACTGGCGCTTTTTACATAATTCTGGCTGCAACTCTGTAAGGAGACTGAATAGATTAAAGATCTTATTTATGAATTATTTATATCATTTATATGAATTATGTAGACATATCCGAGAACGGAGGGTGAATTGTAAAATGTAACTGGGTGAATTTATATGGCAAAAAGACCTGTAACAAAATACGACTTCAAGGCGTTTGGGGCAGCAATCAAAGAGGCCCGAAAAGGGCGAAAAGAAAGCCGCAAGACAGTAAGTGATGAAATGTTTATCTCTCCGCGTTATCTTGCCAATATCGAGAATAAAGGGCAGCATCCAAGCCTCCAAATCTTCTATGAGCTTGTTGCCCGTTACAACATTTCGGTGGATCAGTTTTTCTTCCCGGATAATGAGGCCGAGAAGTCCACGCAGCGCCGCCAGCTTGATACGCTTTTGGACAATATGAGCGATGCCGGACTCCGGATCGTGACGGCTACCGCAAAAGAAGTGGTGGAAGTTGAAAGCGAAAAAGATTGATTTTCTGATGAATGGTTGAACGCCGTAACCTATGGTGGTTGCGGCGTTTTTCTTTACGGATTTTCCCTCGCAAATTGCCATTTGGGGTGTTGTGAATTGTAGTATTAGTAGAGGAAGAAATGGTTGGAGAGAAACGATAGCAAGCACAGCCAGCGAGTACCCACTGGCGGATTTTCGGTTTAGGGGGACCCCTGCCCCTAAACACGAAAATTGCTTGCTGGGATAGTCCCAGACCCTTATAAGAAACGGAGGCGAAGCGGAATGGTAAACAGAAAGCGGAACATCCAGATGAAGTTCTGGGTGACGGAGGAGGAGAAGCGGCTCATCGACGAGAAGATGGCGCAGCTCCCCACAAAGCGGTATGGGGCATATCTGCGCAAGATGGCGATTGACGGATATATCATCCAGGTGGACACCACCGACATTAAGGAAATGACGAAAGCCCTTGGCTCCATTGGCCGGAACATCAATCAGATCGCCAAGCGGGTCAACGCCGAAGGTCCTACCTATCAGGCTGACATGGAGGAAATCCGGGAGAGATTGGAGCAGATATGGCAGTTACAAAGACGCATCCTATTAAGTCAACGCTGAAAGCGGCGATTGACTATATCTGCAATCCCGACAAGACGGACGGAAAGCTGCTGGTATCCTCCTTCGGCTGCACCGCCGAGACCGCCGACATTGAGTTTGCCTGGACCCGCCGCCACGCCATCGACAAGGGAACGAACCTGGGCCGGCACCTCATCCAAGCGTTTGAGCCTGGGGAGGTCACACCGGAGGAAGCCCACCGGATCGGTATGGAACTGGCGCGGGAGGTCCTGGGCGGCAAATATGAATTTGTCCTCACCACTCACATTGACAGGGATCACATCCATAATCACCTGATCTTCAATGCGGTCAGCTTCCAGGACCACCGGCACTACCACTCCAACAAGAGAAGCTACCATGAAATCCGCCGTACCAGCGACCGTATCTGTAAAGAGCATGGCCTGTCCGTCATTGTCCCCGGCCAAGACAAGGGCAAGAGCTATATTGAGCATCAGGCGGAACAGAACGGCACCAGCTATAAGGCGAAGCTGCGCTCCGCCATCGACCGGCTTCTGCCCGGCTGCACCGACCTGGAGGACCTGCTCCGCCGCCTCCAGCGGGAAGGGTATGAACTGAAACAGGGCAAGTACATATCCGCCAGAGCTCCGGGTCAGGAGCGGTTCACCCGTTTGAAAACCCTGGGCGCCGACTACGCCGAGGAAGCCCTGACCTCCCGGATCGCTGGCAAGCCCAGTCCTTCCCGCCAGCCGAAACAGCGCACCGGGAGGCCCAGCCTGCTCATCGACATCCAGAACAATATCAAAGCCCAGCAGAGCGCCGGTTACAAGCATTGGGCAACCATCGAGAACTTGAAGCGGGCGGCGGAAACGCTGAACTTCCTGACGGAGCATGGCATTGGAAGTTTAGAGGAATTGTCCGAGCGGTGCGATGGAGCGGCAGCCGCCACCGCCAGAGTGAAGGCGGAACTCCGGGCAACGGAGAAGGAAATGGAGCGGCTGACCCTCACCATGAAGCACGCTGCCACCTATCGCCAGCTCCGTCCCCTGTATGAGGAATACCGCCAGTCCAGGGACAAGGAGAAGTTCCTCCGGGGGCATGAGGGCGAAATCATCCTGTTTGAGGCGGCGGCAAGAGAGCTGAAACGCCTGGACGCTGTACCCCTGCCCGCCACCAAACGGCTCCGGGCCGAGATGGACGGGCTCACCGCCAGGCGGACCGCCCTGCAATCGGAATATCGGAAGGCCCAGCGGGAGGAGCGGGAGTACGACACCCTCCGCCAGAATGTGGAGGCCCTGCTGGAAAAGCCAAGGGAAGCCGAACCGCAGAGGCAGCGGAATCACGAACTGGAATAGGTAGGATTGTGCGCTTTGCCGGACTTTTCAAAGGCCCCTGGGCGCGGTCTGATTTTATCTGTATAATGGGAGGCAGGAATGGAGGTGCCGCCAATGACGAGAACCGAGGCCGTTAAGGAATTTTTCAAGAAGGCAGTTTTGCCCGTCGCCATCGCCGGGCTGCTGTACTGCATTTTCAAATCCGCCTGCATCAGGAATGGAGAGCTGGATCTTCTCTGGCTCTGGATACTCTGCGGCCTGCCCTTCGGCATCCATCGGATGTGCGTGTGGATCGTGCCGGGCGGCGACTCCCTGGGCGGCGGCGCCGCCCTGTTTGTTCTGAACTTCGTGATCGGCGGCATCATCGGCGGCTTCGTCCTGGTGTGGCGCCTGCTGGTGGCGGCATGGTATGTGCCCCTCACCATCTACCGCCTGATCGTGGGATATTGAGATGGACAAATGATAGAGAGCCGGCTGGCATTGACCAGCCGGCTCTCCTCATGGTGTCCGCTCCAGAATAAATTTTGTTACCAGATCCGCATACTGTTCCAGCCGCACCATCAGCGCCAGGTGGCCGCCGGTCAGGTCGGTGACCACCATGGGACTTGGCATCAGGGCGATCAGGTCCTTCCTGCAGGCCGGGGTGAAGGTGGTGTCGTCCTCGGACAAAATCAGCAGCACCCGCCCCTCCCACGGGGCAAAATCATTGCGGGTCATGCCAAAGTAGTGTTCTGCGTCACAGAGAAAGTCAATCATGTGCTGTTCATAGGGCTTGGTGAGCAGTTCCATCATAGCGCCGCACAGTTCCTCCATAGCGGCCTTTTCCTGGGCTGTAAAGCCATCGGTTTTCTTTTTCATCACCGCCCATCTCATCATCCGCTTGATGAGCGGAAACGGCAGGAAGGCAAGCCATTTTTTGAACTTCCGCTGGCTTTCGATTATCTTCATCAGATCCTGATACCCGGCCTTGCTCATGTTGCCGGACAGCGAGCAGGTGTTGGAGAGGACCAGCCCCTCCACCACTTCCGGGTGGCGGGAGGCGATGACCTGGGCCACTACGCCGCCCAGGGACTGTCCCACCAGCCAGACCTTTTCCTTCAGGTGGCGGAGTAGTTCAGCCACGGCATCGGCAAACTCGCCGTTGTCCCCGAACTGGAGCTGATAGTCAAAGGTCAGCACCGAAAAATCCCTGGCGAACCGGGCAAAGTGCTTATAAAACAGGTCGGACAGCCCAATGCCGCCCGTGAGCAGGACCAGCGTGGCTTTGGCCTGGGGATTTTGATAGTAGCGATAGGTAAAGAGTTTCCCGCCGCTGACCGTGAAGGCAGCGGTTGGATAAACCCGGCGAAATTCTGCAAGTGTCATGGAACTCCTCCTTTCAGATCCAGGTGAGCAGATACCCGTTGATTAAAGCAACAGCCAAAAACAGAAGAACTCCCCGCAGGAAAGCGTAAAAGTGTTTGCGGGGGTCCGCATATAATTCCGGACTTTCCTCGGTGCCGGAAAACCGCACCCGTTTTGTGTGCCGCCACCAAAGCAGGTCGATCACCAAAAAATCAAACAGATTCAGCGCCTGTCCTAAAAGCAGAGTGTTCAAAAAGTTGCCTGCAAAATATTCCTGCCGGGTGAGAAGACCCATCGCAAACAGGAGCGCAGTAAACAAAAGCAGATTTCCAGCGAAGATGGCCGCAGGACCTCGCTGCCGAATATTTCCTGATAGCTCCGGGCGGGCTTTCACAATCTTCTGTACCTCGTCCGGGTAAGTAGAAAAATTACGGATGTTTTTCTCGTCGCTCCCGGTGCCCAGCCAGCAAAAAGCCCAAAACAAGGAACACAGGAGCATACCCTCTGCCAGCAGCATTTGAACCATCTTCCATCTCCCGATTTCTATTTTCCCTGCCGTTCTTTGTCCCAACAGGAACCCTTTTTGCAGATATAAAAGTCACAACAGTCTCCGCCGGTAGCCAGTGTTTTGGTACGGTAGAGCCGCCCACCCATCCAGTCGACGGACATCGTGTCCAGAGCGCATAGATAGGGAACCAGATGAGGAAGGCCCTCCTGTCGGCCCAGGGCACACAGACCGCACTGGTGGTAAAGGATCGTATATTCCTCTGCATCCCGGCCGAAGATGACCTCGGCATTCCACTGAAAGGGGTTCCTATCTGCATCCGCCAAAGATGCAGTCGCTGCTCGCTTATATTGAGCCTTCAAAGTAAATGCAGTCTTGGCTTTGCCCCGGAAGGCAGCCACAACCAGAGGAGAACGCATACTGGCACTTACCATGCCCTCAAAGCGCTTTTCACTCATTTTTTCTTCTGCCGCCTTATAGATAGACAGCCATAGAATTCCACCAGTCAGGCAGACCCGCAACGGGTTTTCCATCATGGAGCCAATATCCGGGGTACGGGATACCATTTGCCGGTAAATCTGCTTAGAGAGCTGCTTCAACGCAGAAATATCCCATCCCAACTCCTGCCTTGCCAGATACCGAAATGCGGCAGGAGCGATGGCAGCCCACATCAGCCTTTCACAATATGTATAGGTCATGACAAACCTCCGTCTTACTTCCGCCCCACCAGCATCCGGGAGTCGCCCAGCATCATCATGCCCGCCCGCCGGCGGGAGCCGAAGACCTCCGTGGCCGTGTCGATGAGGCGCACGTCTTCATAGCCCATGTCCCGCAGCTTTTGGACAAAGGCATCCATGTCCCCGTACATTTTTGGCTTCATGTCATCGTTGAGCGCAAAGACGCCGCCCTTTTTCAGCACCCGCAGGGTCTCCAACAGCAGAGCCTGCTTGTCCGCACCCATTACATTGTGGTAGACATAGTTGCTCACCACGGCGTCGAAACTCTCATCAGGGAAATCCAGCTTGTTGGCATCCCCGTGCCGGAACGCACACCTGAAGCCGACGCCCTCGCTCTCGGCATTTTTCTCGCACATGGCCTGACCATAGCCGTAGGCCACACCCCAATAGTCCATGCCGGTGATTTGGGCGTCCGGCCAGGTGAGAGCCGCCCGTATGCTCAGTGCGCCGGAGCCGCATCCAACCTCCAGAAGTTGTCCCTGCCCGTCAAAATCCAGATGGGAGAGGACGACCTGATGGACCCGCTCCATCATTCCTCCGCCGCCGAAAGCGTACTGTTTCCGTATCCATGCACACCAGATCAGCAGGGCAAGCAGCGCCGCTACGGCAACAGAGAACAGGATGCCGAGCGCGGCAATATGAAACATGGAAAAGGATAGCGCTGCCAGCACCGCCGACAGGGTCAACAGCCCACCGATCATGTAAAAAACCGGGTTAGACATCCAGCTTCCGTAGTCCTCGCCGTGGGTGCCGAGTCGGATTATTTTTTGTTGCTTTTGATGTTGTTTCATTTGAACCATCTCCTATCCTATCTTTTGCAATAACAGCCCCAATCCCGCCTGAGCCGCCGCCATGAGCGGGCACAGCAGCAGCGGCCATTGGAGCAGGTGCTCTGGCAGCGCATAGCCCTTCATCCAGTCTGTGAACTCATAGCCGGGATGTCCCTCTGTACCAGGGATCACAAAACGGTCTTTCGCTTTTTTCTGGATCAGCCACACATCCAGAAAAAGAAGATCGCCTATGTTGATCATCATCCACTGGATGTATCCCATCAGGGATAGACGCCAGAATCCGGTTGTCCCGCCCTCCACAGCGCTGACCGCACCATAAAGAAGGAGAGGCAGCAGCTCTCCAAAGCAGATCCAAAGCCAGTAAAAACGGTTTTCCTCTCTGGTAGGCGGCCTGTTCGCCGCCTTGATGATGGCGGGCGGATAGCTGGGAAACATCAGCCGGGGCTGATACAGCGCCACCGTAGCGGCAAATAGGTTAAAGTAGGCCGCCATGGCAAGCCCGTCCAGGATGGTGCGCGTCCAGTTCATGGAAATTCTCCTACCCTACTGCGTTTTTCATAAGGAACTCTCTGTTATGGATTTGCCCCGTATTCTACCGGATCGCCAGCGCACAGAGCCAGTGCTTTTTGGCGTCTTTATCCATGATGACCTTAGAAAAACCAGCCTCGGTGAGAAAACGGGCAAGCTGGTCTCCATTGTAGATTCTCATCCCATCAATGACAGAAAGCCATTTGTTGTCCTGGGAGTTTTCCCCGTCCGACTCATTGACGATTAAAAAAATGCCGCCCGGTTGCAGGGTGCGGTACACCTCCCGGAAACTCTCCACCGGGCCAGGCCAGAAATATACGGTTTCAAATGCGGTCGCCAGATCAAACGAACCATCCCCAAAGGGGAGGCGGGATACATCTCCCTGCAAAATCTGGCAGCGGCCGGCTTGCAGACCCTCACGATTGACCCTCTTAGCCTTTTCTACGGATATTTCTGAATAATCCAGAGCAGTAATAGTTGCAGCCGGATATTTTCGCAGAAGCGCCCGAATATTCCGACCGCCGCCGCAGCCCAGCTCCGCGATTTGAGAGGGGCCGGTTTCCGGCAAACGGCTGAGGCCCCAGTCCGCCAGGGCAGCATGGGCGTGATTCATGCTGTCCACCATGCACCTGCCAAGTAGCCCTTCCGGCTTGCGGGTATTATTGAAAAAAGCCTTCCATATCCCCATAACTGCCTCCAGAAGTTGAAATTTAAGTTAGCAAAGACTAACTATACTCATTATACATCTTCCTACACGGAAACGCAACAGACAAGAGCGTTCTCTGACCATTTTGCGCTATGGAAATGTGGAAAACGGCTGCTCCGCCGATGGAAAGCAGATATTCACGGCCCGATGGAAAAGCCGCCGGCTTTCCCACAGCCCGCAAACATCGTTTCCCACAGCTCCGCAAGCATGACCGTTTACGCACATTCCCACAGCGCCTACTACGGCGAATATCCTTCCTGTCCGATCCTAATGGAAAGAGATAAAAGAGAACAAAAAAAGAAGCGGGAGCGTCACCCTTGGCTCAAACCGAAGGCGGCGCTCCCGCTCTGTAATGGAAAAGTGTTCAAAATTGCGGCTTTACACCCCTCAAATCAGAGGGAGAGACCCACATGGGAAATCATAAGGGCGGCTCCCGGAAAAGCCGCCACAGGCGATTTTTCAGCCCATTTTCAACCCCTATTTGCACACTTTTTTGAGCGTGCGGACTGGTAATGGGGGCAGGAGATAAGAACCGCCCGGAAGCTCTGCTTGCAGGGATGGACACAGCCCTTGCAGATCTTGTTGTACTTGCGGCGGCCGTTCTCACCCAGAAAGAAGGACCACTCCAGCCGCCACTTCTTGCTCCGGCTCATAGGTCGTGCTCCGGGGGCTTCTTCTGCTGAACCTTGTCCGGGGGCTTGCGCTCGCCGCACTCTTTTTTCGCCTCCGCCAGCCGCTCCCGGATGGAGGGCTTTTTCTCCGGGGAGGTCCGGCGCGCCTCACCCTTCGCCGCCTCCAGCTCCTCGCCCTTGCGGCCGTTGTTGATGGCCCCATCAATCATCCCGTAGTCGTCCTCCACGGTCATCTCTGCGGTGCGAAGGGGGTTCTCCGGCTCCACCGGCAGGGCGATGATCTGCCCGTTCAGGTTGATGAACTGCTCCGGCTGCTTGAAGTGTTCCATATACTTCTGCGCCAGCTCCGGGGGCAGCGAGGTGAAGTCCTCCTCGCCCAGGCCCACCACCAGGAAGGTGCCGGCCATGATGTCATAGAGGTTGCCATTCTCATCCCGCAGGCCCCGGTTCAGCTCCAGGCCGATGAGCTTGCCCTCATCGTTGCAGACCAGCCCCACCGGGTCGGAGAAGGGATAGGCGGTGGCAATGTCGCCGCCCACTTCCGCCTGTAACGAATGGAGGCCGGGGTCGATCTCCTTCACATAGGGCTTCTTCATGGGCTCCACCACCAGGACGGTCATCTTTTCCGGGGTGATATGTTCCTGGACCTCCTCGTTTCGGATAGCGAAGGAGCGGGAACCGTTGCCCATGACGAGATACTTCCCATCGTCAGACTGATGGTGCAGGCCGTACCCGGCCGCCTCCATCTGCTCCCGGCTCATATCCGTCACATAGAAGGTGCCCCTGGGAGTCCGCACCGTTTCGCCGGTCTCCCGGTCATCCGGGGAGGGCGCCGGGGTCTGTCCAGCCAGCTCCGCCTCATACTCCCGACCCGCCTGCTCCGCAAAGGCCAGCATCTCATCCGCATGGGACTTGTCCGGGTCCTCCAATGCCGCTTTGATTACAGCCGGATCAAAGTCAAGAAATTCCTCATAGCCGGTGGCGTCTTTGAATTTCTCAATCTCCGAAGGGAGATAGTCCTCCTGGGTCTGCCCCAGGGCGGCCAGCTTCTCATCCAGGGCGGAAATTCGGCCGGCCATCAGATTTTCGTAGATCTCCTCCTTGGCCGCGTGCTCCTCCGGGTGCTCGGCGGCATACTGCGGGTCGTGCTGGCGGAAGAACTCGTCCATATCGTAGGCGATGTCCATCGCCCATTCGGATTTTTCCTCCTCGGTCAGCTCCTCCGCGTCCTGGAAGGTCATCACCCGGTATTCCTCCGGGATGCTGCCATGCTCCCCATCGTAATACTCATGGAAGCTGCTCCCGGTGTCCCGCACATACCCCAGGTCGGTGAACTCGCCGTCCTCCTCCAGGGCGACGTCCCGGCCGTAGGCCTCATAGTCGATGTAGTTCCGCAGATGCTCCGGCACCTGCATGGCGTCCAGCTCCTCGATGTAATACCGGCCCAGGTCGTCGTGGTCGTGGATGTCGGGGTAAATGTCGTAGCAGTCCAGGTTCTCGGTCAGGTTGATGATCTCCTGCAAGCTGCCCGAATGGTCGCCGATCTCCATTGCCGCCTGGAACTGTTCATACTCGCCCTGGCTCATCTCGTCCAGCTTGGAGGCCAGGTAGTTGAGCTCGTCCAGGTTCTCATACTCGCCCAGCTTGTCATAGAGGCCGTCCACATAGCAGTCATAGTCGGTGATGAACCACTCCTCATAGGGCTGGCCGAAGTCGTCCTTCTGCCCAATGCCGATCCGTTCAAACACCTTCTGCATCTCCTCCGGCGTGGTGGGGAACTTCACCCATTCGCCCACCAGGTCGCCCTCGTTGTACTTGCCCAGGTTGGTGATGAAGGCGGCAAAGGGATAATCTTTGTCATATTCATAATGGGGCATATACGCACCTCCTTACAGCTCCGGCTCAGACTTCCCCTTGTGGGGCGCCTGGGCCTTATTTTTGTTCCTGCACTCCTGTTTGCTCTGTTCCAGCCGCTCCCTGATGGAGGGCTTGCGGTCCGCCTGCTTCGCCTGGGGGCGGTCGTGCTGCCATGGGTCATCCGTGGGGAACAGATACCCCCGGCTGGTGAAGCACCCCCGGTCCTCCTCCAGGGCGCGCCGGCCGAAGGGGGCGGGGTCAATGGCGGCCCGGAGGTCGTCCGTCAGGCCGATGGTCAGTTTCTCCTCCAGGTACTCCCAGCCCAGGTCCTCCAGGGTCCGAACATGGGGCTCCAGCACGAAGCAGTCCACATTTTTCTCAAATTCCAGGAACTGCTCCGCCATGGTCAGCCGATAGGGGGACTCCTGGACAGCAGCCAGAAGGTCCCGGTCCTCCTGGGATAGGGCGGCAACGGCTTTCGCTACCGCCGCCAGCTCCTCCCGGCTCATGTTCTGTTCAGCGCCGCCCAGGGAAATATCCGGGATTGCTTTATCTGCCATTCACGCCCTCCTTCCGTTTGGGGAACTCCAATTTGAAGCGGACATACTTCTCGCCGGTATCATCCAGCACCACCACCGCGTCATAGGCGGCGCCCTTCTTTTCAGACCACATCCCCTTGACGAAGGTGCGGCCCTTCTTCAAAAGGTCGCCGGCCATCTTTTTTGTCAGCTCCTTCTTGCGGGAGGTCCAGAAGCGGTCGTCCTTCCAAAGGACAAAGCGGCAGGCGCGGTCGGAGCAGTAAAAATTCTTCCTGCCCTCATAGACCGGCTTGCCGCAGCGGGGGCAGAGGCCCACGGCCTCCCGCTCCGGGGCAAACAGCTTCTGGCCCTCCTCGGAGATGTGGGAATAGGTTTTCACCAGCTCCCGCGCCATGTCAGAGATCCCCGCCATGAAAGCGGCGGGATCGCCCTCACCCCTGGCGATGGCGGTCAGCTTCTGCTCCCACTCCGCCGTGAGCATGGGAGAGGTCAAAGTATCCGGCAGGACGGTGACCAGGTTGATCCCCGCCTTGGTAGGGATGAGACTTTTCCCTTTGCGCTCCACAAACCCGGCCGCCACCAGCTTCTCCAGGATCGCCGCCCTGGTGGCCGGGGTGCCCAGGCCCTTGCGCTCGGCGTCCTCCGGCATCTCCTCTTTCCCGGCAGTCTCCATCGCCGCCAGGAGGGTGTCCTCCGTGTACGCCTTGGGCGGGGCGGTGAAGTGTTCGGTGACAGCGGCCTCCACCTGGTCAAAAAGTTGACCCTCGGTGAAGTCCGGCAGAGCGGCGGGTTCCGCCTCGCCCTCCGGCTGCTCCTTCAGGAAAGCGCGGAAAATGTGGTCGATCTCACGCCAGCCCTCGGAGAGGATGCGCCGCCCCTTGGCGGTGAAGGTCTGCCCGCCGCAGGTAAAGGTCGCCGTCACCGCCTCGTACACATAGGGCTCCGCAACCGCGCACAGCAGCTCCCGGCACACCAGCAGAAGGATATTGCGCTCACCCACGGGCAGTTCGGACAGGTCCGCCTTCTCCAGCTCCAGCGTGGGGATGATGGCGTGGTGGTCGGACACCTTCTTGTCATTTACCAGCAAGGACACATCCGGGAAGAACTCCCCGCACCCGTCAAAGGGCGGTACCTTGGCCGCCAGGTGGAGGACCACCGAAGCGGTCTCCGCCATGTCGGCGGTCAAAAACCGGCTGTCCGTCCGGGGATAGGTCAGCAGCTTTTTCTCATAGAGGGATTGTGCGTAGTCCAGCGTCTGTTTCGCCGTGTAGCCGAAGATGCGGTTGGCCTCCCGCTGGAGGGTGGTCAGGTCGTAGAGCCTGGGCGGTGCCTCTTTCTTCTGTTCACGGGTGACGGAAGCGCAGACTGCCTCCGCGCCGGCACAGGCCGCCCTCAGGGCCTCCGCCTCCTCCGGGGCGGCGATCTTCTCCGACACCGCCTCGGCCCCGCCCAGGGTCAGGCGCACATGATGGTATTTCTCTTTGCGGAACATTGTGATTTTGCTGTCCCGGTCCACCAGCATGGCAAGGGTGGGGGTCTGCACCCGCCCCACATTCAGGGTGCGGTGGTAGAGGACAGAAAAAAGTCTTGTGGCGTTGATCCCAATGAGCCAGTCTGCTTTCTGGCGGCAGAGGGCGGACTGGTACAGCGGGTCGTACTCCGCGCCGGGGCGCAGGTCCTGGAAGCCCTCCCGGATCGCCGCGTCCTCCATGGAAGAGATCCACAGACGGGAGAAGGGCTTCTGGCATCCCGCCATCTCATAGACCAGCCGGAAGATGAGCTCGCCCTCCCGCCCGGCGTCGCAGGCGTTGACCAGCTCGGTGACGTCCTCTCGCTCCATGAGGTGCTTCAAGTTCTGGAAGGCGTCCTCCTTGCCCTTCGCCAGCACATAGCGGAAGGGCTCCGGCAGGATGGGAAGGTCATCATACTTCCATTTCTTATAACCAAGGTCGTACCCGGCTGCGTCCATCGGGGACACCAAATGCCCCACGCACCAGGAAACGATGAGCCCATTTCCTTCAAAACAGCCATCGGCCCTGGATGTGACACCCAGGGCCGACGCGACGGCTTTTGCAACACTCGGTTTCTCACAGATCACCAGCTTCATTTCGTATCCTCCATTTCTTCCTCCGGTTCCGGTTCGTCCTCGTTGATGTACTCCTCCTCATCCGCAAAATCATAGTCGTCCGGGTCTGCGCTGACCTTGGACGCCTGCTTGGGACGGATAAACTTGATATAGGCGAAGGCTCCGCCGCCGCCCAGCACCACCAGCGCCAGGACCAGCGCCAGGGCGCCCATGCCCCCGGACTTCTCCGCCTCCGGCTCCGGTTCGGGTTCCGGCTCCGGCTCCGCGCCGGCGCACTCGGCCATATTCACCGCGCACACCTCGCAGGAGGTGTTCACCGCCCCGGCCTGGCATTTCTCCGTACAGGTGCAGACCGCCGGCGCCTCCTGGGCCTCGCCATCCTCCATCAGTGCCAGGAGGTCCGCCTCGTCCACCTGGTTCAGGAAGTGGACAGTCTGCGCCCCCTCGTCATCCCGGTCGATGATGAGATAGAACACGTTGCCGCCCTTTGTCTCCACCGTGATGAACTGCTTGCCGGAGGATGTCCCGCCCAGGTCGTCAATGAGGGACAGGTTCCCATCCGGGGTCAGGGCTGCCCCTCCGCCCCCGGAGAGGCCGGAGGCGAACAGCTCCAGCAGGGCGGAGAGGTCCGTCCCGTCCAGGGAGAGGGAGAAGCTGCCCGTGTCCGTGATGGTCAGGTAGTCGGAATGAACATAGCCCTCCCGCTCCGGCAGAAGCACCTTGACCCATTCGCCCTCGGTGCCGATGACTTCTACCTGCGCCCCATCGGGAAGCTGGGTGAAGGCGTCGTTATCCAGCCCAGCGCCGGTGCGGACATTCAGGTTGCCGCCGCAGGTGGTCACGGTGCCGGTCTGCTGGGTTTCCCATTTCTCCGTGTCAGGGGTGAACAGGATACCGTCCTCGGTGACAGTCACAGTCCCCAGGCCGCCCAGCAGTTCGGTGATCTGGTCCAGGGTGTCCCCGTCTGCCTCCGTGTTATTGTCCGCGCTATCATCGCCGGCGGGATCTTCCTCATCAGTGATAGTGACCTCCGGGGCCTCGGCGTCCTCCGCAGGGTCCGCCTCCGTCCCGGCAGTTTCGGTGTAGTAGGGTTCGCCCTCCCCACCGCCGGCGAAAGCGGGGACAGCAAAGGCCGTGGCACAGAGCGCCACGGCCAGGGCCGCCGTAAACAGGCGGATGATCTTCTTATTCTTCATACTCGGTATCCTCCATCTCATTCTCGCCGGGGTCCGCCGCGGCCTCCGCCTCCATCATGCCCTCCGGCAGGGTGATGAGGCCGCTGGCGTAGGCCTTCAGGAAGGCCGTCAGTTCCCGGTTGTCCATCTTCACCGCCTTGACCATGCGGACGATCTCCAGGTTCTCCTCCTCGGTGAGCTGGGCCTCCAGGGCGCGGAGGCGCTTCTGCTGCTCGGAGATTTTCTCCTTGGTCTTTTCAATGTCACGGCGGATCTTCTCAACAGTTGCCATGTGTGCAAAACTCCTTTCCATATCGTTCTTTCCATGAATAGTTACGGCCCAGGCCCTGGACCGTTTTCAAATTGGGGCGGGCGTTGTCCTCCAGGGCAATGGCCCGCCGGAACAGGTCCGGGTGGTGGTCCCGCAGATAGATGATTTCTTCCGCCCGCATACTGGGACAGAAAAAACAGGAGGACTTGCCCGGCTGGGGCAGGCCCGCATCCTCAATGGCCTGCTGACAGGCCGCCCGGTCCCATCCCCATTCCATCAGGGGATACCACTTGCTGTACTTTTGGTCGGCCAGGTCGCCCAGCAGCACCTTGTCGCTGCGGTAGCCCTCGCCGGCGTCGTAACCGATGAACTTCACCACCCGTTTCCCGGCCTCCCATACCTTGCGGCAGGGCGGGTAGCGGTTGCAGAACTTGTCCTGCGGCCCGATCTTGTGTTTCAGGGAACACCGCTTGAAACCGTAGGCCATAGAGGGCAGGGTGCCGCTCTGCAAGCACTCCTGCTCCAGGGTCAGCCGCTTGCCGTCCCGCGTGGTCTTGTACACTCTGGTGATGGGCGGCATCCCGTGATCCTTCAGCCAGCGGTCCATGACGTCCAGGTAGGCATAGGTGTGGGGATGCTCCGCCCCGGTATCCGCAAAGAGGATCAGGTCCACCGGGATGCGGTGCTGGTGCAGGCCGATCAAAAGGGCGGTGCTGTTGACACCGCCCCCGTAGGAAACCATATTGATGCTTTACCACCTCCCATCAGTTGTACGGCGGCCGGCCGTAGGCATAAAAGTGTGATTGCCAGTAGCTGGTGTTCAAATTGGTGTAGGAGATCGGATCTCCACAGTGCAGCATCATATTGTCGCCCACATAAATGCCCACATGGGAAATCCCGCTGGTATCATAGGTCCCCACGAAAAATACCAGGTCGCCCGGCTGGGGATCGGATACCGGGGTGGAGATACTGTAGAGCCCCTGGGCGCCCAGCCGCCCGGTGTTGCACAGCCCGGTATTGGTCAGCACATAGCTGACGAAGCCGGAACAGTCAAAGGAGGTCTCCGGGCTGCTCCCGCCCCAGACATAAGGGTATCCCAGGTATTTCTCCGCCTCGGTGATGAGGGTGGCGAACCGCTCATCCGTCAGGTACTCGGCGGGAATGTCCCAGGCCGTGGGCGGGTTCTCAATGTACTTGCCCACATACCCGGAGGACGGGAACAGATCCGGTCGGTTGCCCAGGGTGGACATATACACGGCGTACATGGAGAGCTGGTCCTCGCCCATGATATAGACCGGCACATGGGAGAGGTCGAAATTCTCCAGCGTGACGGTGCAGATGTACCAGGTGTAGGGAACCTCTACCTCGTACTCGTTGCCCTCGCTGTCCGTCCTCGTTTCTGTCCGATACCGTGTTTCAGTGGTCACGGTCTCGGTGAGGATGTACTGCTTGTCAAAGAGCATTTCCAGATCCCCTTGCACCTCGTCCAGGGTGAACACCCCCTCGTGAAGCGCCGACAGGATGGACAGCAGCACATAGGGGTCATGCTCGATCTCGTCCAGGTCAAAGTGGTACTCGTCGTAGTCGTGGGTGGCCTCGTAGGTGTTCAGATATTCTTGCAGCTCCGCCTCCATCTCACAGTAGGCGGCCTCGGCCCCGGTCAGGTCCGCGTCCTCCGAAAGATAGGAGGAGGCCACCAGGCCAGAAGTCCCGCCCCCGAACATGGAGGTGCAGGACTGCATCAGCCCCATGATGAGCATGAGGATCAAGCCAATCCCGCCCACAATGAGGAGGGTGTGTTTGTTCTTGGTGACGAAGCCGCCCAGCTTCTGGGCGATGGCCCCGCCGCCCTTCTTCGCTGCGGAGGCGGCGGTCTGGGACGCCTTGCCCGCGGCCTGGGCTGCGCCGGTTCCTGCCCGGTGGGCGGCGGCGTACTGTTTTTGCAGCCGTTTCTTCTGCCACAGGCGGGAGATGGGGTTACTGGACGCAAGCTGGGGATTTTCCATGACGGACTTCCGCCAGTAGAAATCGGCATTGGATTTCACCGCTGCCTGCTCCGCCTGTTTCACATCCCGCCAGGGTTTCAGTTTCCGGTCCGTGCGTGCCTGATGGATACGCCGGCCGCCATAGCCCACGGCCTTCTCGATCTGCCGCTCCCCCAGGTGGCCGGCCTGGACGCCGGAATTTTCACCCTCCACCTTGCTCACTTCGCTGTGGAGGGTGGACTTCACCTCCTGCACCGGCCGGGATAAGGGGTTGCCATGCTCCTTACCGGGAGGCTTCACGGGGACGGCGGCCTTTGCCGCGTCCAGCTTATCCGCCGCCTTGTCCGACTTGCGGACAGCTTTTTTCAGCTCCGGCGCCGCCCGGTCTGCCTCCGAAAACTGCAAACGGGAGGAAGGGCGGTCCCTGGCCGCCTCACCCTCCCGGAAGGCGTCGCGCCGCTTGCGCCGCGCTTTTTTCGCCTGGCGCCGTTCCACATGGCCCTCCACCTCGTCCACCGCCCGGCTCAATGTCCCCGCCGTTTCATCAGCAGAGGAATAGTCCTGTTCCTGGGGGCGGTCCGAAATGTGGGTGGCCTCGCCGGTCACCAGGTTCACCGAAATGGCCCCGTCACGGGTCATCTTCTGGGCCTCCTTCTCGGAGGCTTTCCATTCCTGCATTTATCCGTCACCTCCTCCATAGGGGCAGATGCCGGCGCACGCCCCGGTTTCAATCGCCGCGATATAGTGAAAAATGGGATAGGCCTGGGGCGGGCAGACCGCGTTGCCCAGGGTTTTCAGCCGCAGGGCCCGGTCCTTCGTGTCCTCGGTTATGCGGGGGACGCCCTCCGGCTCGCCGGCCCAGAGGATACGGCCGTCCATCTTTTCGGGAAGCCCATGAGCCATTCCACCCAATCCGGGTTCAGCGCCGCCTTCTCCGACAGGGGCTGCTCCTGGTGGATCACCTGGGCCGACAGGTTGCTGGACGGGGACTTGCCCCGGAAGGCCTCCGGTTTCAGGGTGGAGCGGTAGCCCTCCGACGCCGCCGGCGTCAGGTAGAACACCGCCGCCGAAAGGCTCAGGCTCCAGATCGTCCCGTCCCTGTTCCGCTTGCGGAAGATCCCATTGTCCGACAGGAACACATCCAGGTTTGCCGCGTCCCGGCAGGTGGATTTGTCGGAGGCAAGGGGCGTGGGAAACATCAGCCGCGACGATAAAAGTTCGCTGGCGCTCATGCCATGCGCCGACGCCGCAAGCCGGAAATACGAATGGGAGAACAGCGTATCCCGCTTTTGCCAGGTCAAAAATCGTTTTGTCGAGCCCCATATTGATGAAGCCAGCAACATTTTCCCCAAGCACCCAACGGGGCCGCAGTTCGGCAATAACGCGGCACATTTCCGGCCACAGGTAGCGTTCATCCGCAAAGCCCCGCCGCTTTCCTGCGGTGGAGAAGGGCTGACAGGGGAATCCGCCGGAAATGATGGTGACTGTTTCAAGTCCTGTTTTCTCAAAAAACGCCTCCTTCGTGAATGTGGTGATGTCTCGGAACTTCGGCACATCCGGCCAGTGCCGCTCCAGGATAGAATAGGGGTAGTCCGCCCATTCACATTGGCAGACGGTCTCGAATCCGGCTGCCTCTGCCGCCAGGTCCAGACCGCCGATGCCGGAGAACAGGCTTACATGGGTCAGTCGCTCCATACCTCATCCCCTTCAAGGCCGTCATCCTGGGGATCGTCCTCCACTTCCTCCAGGGGGATCAGGTTATGGCGCTTGATGATGGCCTCCTCCAGGGTATCATGCGCGACGCCGCTGCCCTCCGGGAGCCCCAGGCTGCGGTAGATCCGCTTCATCTCTTTCTCATAATTGCCGGCCCGCTTTTTCAAACGGAGAAAATCCTTCTCCGTCTCCGCCTCCGACAGGCAGCGGGCCAGGGAGTGATAGAGAACGATCAGGTTGTAGATGTCGCCCACCAGCATACGAAAACCGCTGCCGGGGATGATGTACTCATCCCGACATTTCTTGGGCTTCGGCTCCTCCTCCGGGACCACCTCCACCTCGTCCAGTTCCTTGTCCATGAGCCCCTTCAAATCCTTGGGGTCGCCGAACACCAGGTAGCGGCCGGGGATGCCCCAGCTCTGGAACTTCTCCTCGGCGATCTCACCGTACCGCTTCGCCGTATCCAGCACATGGAACACATCCTCCTCATCCTTGATGCGGCCAGCCAGAAAAGCGAGCTGGTGGAGGAGCCCATACAGGTGGACCTCATCGTTGATGTGGGAGAGATAGGTCTTGCCGTTGATGACATACAGTTTGTTTTTCATATTCACGCCTCCGTTTCCGCCGCGTGCTCCACCTCGCTGGGCTTGGTGGTAAGCAGCTTATAAAGCTCCGTGTCCTTGGGGAAGTCGTCCGCAAAGGGCAGGATCACATTGTTGAAGAACAGCAGCCCATGGCCCGGCTCGGAATTGGTCACATAGGCAAGCTGTTCCGCCGAAATGCCCAGCCGCTCCGCCAAAATCTTGCGGTCGCCGGCGGCCTGGTTGAGCATATAGATGAAATCGCTGTTTTCCAGGATGTTCTCGATCTCCGGGGAGGAGAGCAGGTCCTTGGGGTTCTGGGTCGCCCCGGTGGGCACCCCGCCCCATTTTCTAAACCGTTTCCAGATCTCGGCGCTGTACGCCGCGGTCTGCTCCTCCTTCAGCAGAAGGTGGAACTCATCCACGAAATACCAGGTGGAGCGGCCAATGGCTCGATTGATGGTGACCGTATTCCACACCGCGTCCTGGACAATGAGCATCCCCGGCTTTTTCAGGTTCTTGCCAAGGCCCTTGATGTCAAAGCAGACCAGCCGGTTGCGGATGTCCACCGTAGTGCGGTGGTTAAAGAAGTTCAGCGAACCGTTCACATACAGGTCCAATGCCTGGGCCACACGGTCGGCCTCCGGGATGCCCTGCGCCAGCAGGGCCTCCATCAGGTCGCCCAGGATGGGCATATTCTCCGGCCGGGGGTCGGCGAAGTAGGGCTGATAGATCTTCTGCACCGCCCGGTCGATGACGGTTTTCTCGATGGCCTCCAGCCCCGTCTTGCTTCCCATGATGAGCTCACAGAAGGACAGGACAAAATCACTTTTCAGCGCCAGGGGGTTCTCCTCGTCCGAATAGTTGAGGTTGATGTCAAGCGGGTTCACATAGTCGGTACTGGACGGGGACAGCCGGATCACCTGCCCGCCCAGCCGGCGTACCAGGGGCGAATACTCATCCTCCGGGTCGCAGATGATGACGTTATCTTTGGTGGTCAGGATGATGAAGGTAATCTCCCGCTTACAGCTCATGGACTTGCCGCTGCCCGGTGTGCCGAACACCAGTCCATTAGGGCTCCTGGACTGTTTGCGGTCCAGAAGGATCATGTTGTTACTCAAAGCGTTGAGGCCGT
>OHAV01000171.1_pt1 | contig 32083 bp, 33 predicted proteins | sample 1577271 | NCBI WGS metagenome assembly OHAV01 (sample SAMEA3879537, study PRJEB24766) | human gut metagenome | biome: human-associated habitat; feature: feces | place: USA | collected 1985/1987 | reverse complement strand
AAAAGGATAGCTTATAATCGCTTTATTTTAGATTAGTAGTAGATTATTACAGTTAAGGAGAGTGTCATGTTTTCTTGGTTTGTTATAGGAGGTTATATCAATGAAAAATACAGTAGATAATTTGTCGAAAAGTAAAGTTATTTTAATGTGCGGCCCTGCGGGAGCAGGTAAATCAACACTAGCAAAAAAATTTGAAAGTACCGGGATGACAATACTATCTTATGATGAAGAATCATTCAAACGAGGTTTGAATGAACATCCTTTACCTCAGGAGGTTTTAGAAGATATTAAAACCTATCTTGATGAAAAACTAATTTCACTTATCATGCAAAACATTGATATTGTTCTCGATTATTCATTTTGGTCTAGAGAAATGAGAAATGAATATATTTCATTATTAAAGAAATACGACATAGAACCCAAAATCTATTATATAAAGACACCTAAGGAAGTGTGTATGGAACGTATTCGAAAAAGAAACGGAAATCATCAAAATGATATCATATTGACGGAGCAAACAGCTTCCACTTATTATGATCATTTTCAACCCCCAACTGATGAAGAAGGTGAAGTTATAGTAGTCGAGGGATATTAATATTGTGGTTTTAAGCATGGAAATTGTACTAGATGATAAGTTTTGTCAAATTTTTTGAAAGAAATACTTCCAACAAGGGGATACCAGCTTCAGGTGATATCATTATTGTCATCTCAGAGCAGGGGGGAGTATTGAACGGAAGAAAAAAGAGAGAAAGATTATAGGAAGAATGGGTCAACAATATCTTATCGTGCCGGTTGCGGCTGTGGAATGACCTTATTATACTGGTAAACAAGCATGATTGTTCTGGTTGTGGACCTGATTTAATAGGCGAATCATTGCTTAATAAATAAGAACGAAATATAATATAGCTTAGAGATGAACAGATACGACTAATATATCAAGGGGTTTCTTAACTTGCCAAAATTCAGCTCCAAGATATTGCAATCTGTGAGAAATTAGGAAAATCTTAATGTTTTCTCATGAAAATAATAAGGATGTGCCGTGTTCGGCTTTGATAAAATAATAATATATACTCTTTGAAGGGAGAGTGACTTCATGTCTAATAAAATATTAGTAGTCGATGACGAAACAGAAATCTCGGATTTAATAGAAGTCTATTTGAAAAACGAAAACTACACTGTATTCAAATTCTATACGGCCCAAGAAGCCCTTAACTGCATTGAAACAACCCCCATTGATCTTGCAATTTTGGATATTATGCTTCCTGACATAGATGGATTCACTCTATGCAAGAAAATCAGGGAACATCATACCTACCCCATCATCATGCTGACAGCCAAAGATGCTGAGACTGATAAAATTACCGGCCTTACTCTTGGAGCGGATGATTACATTACAAAGCCGTTTCGCCCTCTGGAGATGATTGCACGGGTAAAGTCTCAGCTTCGCCGGTATCAAAAGTACAATCCTGCTCATTCTGATACCGGTGAAACCTCGTCTGCCGCATCAGAAGATAATCTTGTTTGCGGTTCCTTGACAATGAATATCAAGGCACATATAGTATTATCGGTATTATCCACGAACTCGAATCTCGTTCCATATCTTCGCCAACAGGAAAGCCGAAATGGTGTCGACGAGCGATCGATACGCTTCTCAGCAATGAAAAATATCGCGGTGGTTCGACTGCAACCACAGTTCTTATGAGCGACGCGCCTCAAAGCAAGCAGAGAGCAAGGTATTTGTTTTCCGATCATCATGAAGCAATTATCGACGAAAAGACCTTTATTGCTGTCGCGAAAGAAAAACAACGCCGCTGTAACATTGAAGTGGATGAAAATGGAGTTCATCGCAAGAAAACCCGATACACAGCAAAAATCAGAGTTTCTGGATCTCTCAAAGAAGAATAGACTACTCGATCGTCCGGATTAGTCTAAATTCAGTCTTCATACTCGGTGACGATTGCCGGAGGCTTTTGTATAGTATAAATCAAATCGTTACACCGCGTAACGATATAAAGCGTACACCGTGTAACGATTAAAAGCGTACACCGTGTAACGATATATCAGGGGTATTCATTTTTTGACGAGGAAAACGGCGGTCGAGTAGTTTAAAAAGCGACCTGCTACGCGGAAGGGGAGAAAGGATGAAATGAGGTTTTGACAGAAAAACAAGTCAATCTTGCATAACAAAGCCTAAATTGGGCTGATTTTCGGATATATCAGCCTGTATTTGCATCTTCAACACTTGAAACCGCAAAAAGAAAGAACACCGACATTGTATCAATATCGGTGTCCTTTGGTGGCGGAGAAGGAGGGATTTGAACCCTCGCTGCACTTTCGCACACTACTCCCTTAGCAGGGGAGCCCCTTCGGCCACTTGGGTACTTCTCCACAGGACCGGTTTGCTGATAAAACTGTACTTCCTGAAAAGGAACTGGCGGAGAGAGAGGGATTCGAACCCCCGGTACCTTTCGGTATCACTGGTTTTCAAGACCAGCGCCATCAACCGCTCGGCCATCTCTCCTCATCGTAACCAGCGAAAATGATTATACCATGCTTCCCAGTCTAAGTCAATCTTTTTTTTCAACTGTTTCGGCAAATGGTCTGTATGCATAACACGCGCCAGTTCTCATAAGACAGAGAATCCCTGTGCTGCCAATGCGCAACACAGGGATTCCCGGCAAAAACCGGCTTATTCATGGATGTGCAGCACGTTTTTGTTGTTGATGTAGAAATCGACGGTCTCGCCGATGTTCAGGTGGCGCGTATCATGGTTGAGCAGCTCCAGGTTCACAGGAATGGCGTCGCAGTCGATCTGGTAGCGGGTCACGCTGCCCAGCATGGAGCTTCGCACCACCTTGCCGTTCAGATGAATCTTGCCTTCGCCGCCCTCCAGCGTGAATGCCTCGGGGCGGATGGCCACCACCTTGCATCCGCTTTCGGCCGGGAGGTTCAGCAGGGTTTTTGCCTGCGCCGGGTCATACACATTATAGTGACCGATAAAGCGAGCCACAAATTCGGTTTTGGGTAGCTTATAAAGCTCCTCAGGCGCACCTTCCTGGGCGATGATGCCGCCGTGCATCACGCACACGCGGTCGGAGATGGCCATGGCTTCCTCCTGATCGTGGGTAACGAAAATGGCGGTGATGTGCATGTCTTGCTGGATTTCCCGGATCTGCACGCGCAAGTTCTGACGGATCTGGGCGTCCAGTGCGGAAAGCGGCTCGTCCAGAAGGAGCACCTTGGGTTCCATCACCAGGGCGCGGGCCAGGGCAACGCGCTGCTGCTGGCCGCCTGAAAGCTGGCTGGGCCGATGATTTTCCTTGCCCTCCAAGCCTACCAGTGAGATCATGGCCGCTACCTTTTTGCGGATTTCGTCCTTGGGCAGTTTTTTGATGGACAGGCCGAAGGCCACGTTCTGTGCAGCCGTCATGTTGGGGAACAGGGCGTAGCTCTGGAATACCATGCCCACCTGGCGCTGACGCACGTCTACGTTGGTCACGTCCTTGCCGTCAATGAACACGCTGCCTTCGTCCACGTCGTTGAGACCGGCGATGGCACGCAGCAGGGTGGATTTGCCACAGCCGGAGGGGCCCAGCAGCGTTACCATTTCACCCTCGTTGACATCCAGGTTGATATGCTTCAAAACCGTATTATTTCCAAAGCTTTTGACCACATTGCGAATTTCAATATAGGAGCTCATGGCTTCTCCTCCTTCAGCTGCATGTTTTCTTTTTTGCCGCTGGACAGCTTCATCACCGCCGCGCAGATGATGGTCATGATAAACACGTAAATCACGACCACGGCACTGGACAGATGACCCGTCTGCTTCATGATGAGGTACAGGTAGATCTGCACGGTCTCAAAGCTGCCGCCAATGAGCAGGTTGGCCACCACGAATTCGCCAAACAGCGTCGAAAAGCTTAAAAGCGTACTGACCAGAATGCCGGGCGCAATACCTGGCACGATGATGCGCAAGAAGGTCGTCCATGTGGAGGCGCCGAGTACACGTGCCGCCTCGGTGATGGGAACGATGTCGATGGCATGCATCGCATTGTTGATTCCGGAGTACACCAGCGGCATTACCAGCACGAAGTACGCGCCCGCCAACACCAGCACCATGGGCAGGTCGGTGCCGCCGTAGGCCCGCAGAAGCGCGGCGGCGCTGATGACGCCGGGAATGGCATAGGGAAGCAGGGTAATGATCTTCATGACGCTTTCCAGCCGGGGTGAGAACGCGGCGATGGCGAATACCACCGGCGTCATCACCAGCACGGCCAGCGCCACGCTGACGGTGCTGATGAAGATGCTGCGTCCGATGGCCATCCAGAAGCGTTCGGAGGTGAACATCTCAACGTAAAACTTCAGCGTGTAGCTCTCCGGAAGCACCGTGATGTTCCACATATCGGTCAGCGAATAGACCAGCGTGATAAAAAAGGGCAAAAACAGATAGACCATCAGGATGCCCACGATGACCTTGGGACCGATTCCGGTCTTATTCTTCATGACTTCAGCCCCCTTCTGCCCGCCACGCGGGATGCCCAGTCATTGAGCAGCATGGCCACGATCAGCACCAGCGCCAGTGTTACGGCAAGGGCGCTGCCCAACTCCGGCTTTGTGCGCACATCGCCGCTCATAAGGGCGCTGATGCGAATAGGTACAATATTGTAGCTGGACGATACCAGATAATAGGCGGTAGCATAGGCGCCCATGGCGTTGGCAAAGAGGACGGTAAAGGTGGAAAGAATGCTGGGCAGAATGGCCGGAATGCCGATGCGCAGCCAGAACTGCACATTGGAAGCGCCCAGGATGGAAGCTGCTTCCTTCCAGTCGTCCCGGATGCCGCGATAGATGGGGTAAAGCAGCATGATCCCCAGCGGCACCTGGAAATACGTATAGGCGATCACCAGGCCCTGCACAGAATAGATCGAAAAGTTTTCGGTGATGTCGATGCCCATCTGCTGCAGCAGGATGACGAAAACGCCGGTAGTGCCAAGCATCAGAGTCAGGGCAAAGCCAAGCGGAAGGCCTGCAAAATTGGACGTCATATTGACGATAACCAGCAGGTTGTTCTGCGTACGCTCGGATACAAAGCGAGTGATGGCATAGGAGCAGAACAGCGCGATAATAATGCCAAAAACGCTGCACTGCAGCGACAGCTTCAGGCTGTTGCCGAAGCTCTGTGCGTAATAGGCGCTGGTAAAGATCTTTTCGAAGTTTTCAAAGGAGAAGGTTTGTGTTGCCTGAGCTGTAAGCGCTGACGAAACCAGCTTGATGACCGGCAGCGCCATGAACGCCAGGATGAACAGCAAAAAGATGCTCATCGTGGACAGATAAAATCCGTTAAGCCTCCGCTTCTTTTTCAAGCGGGTAGCCCCCCTTCCGATGTGAGGATGGCGTCCTGCGCCGGTCAACCCGGCCTGCGCCGCTGGCAGGGCCGGACGCATCAACCTAAAAGGGGCGGCGCCACAGCCGAAGCGGTCCGGCTCCGCCCCTCGTCATAGCGATAAGCCCGCCGGCAGATCTGGACGCGCCGGCGGGCAGCTTGGTGCCTTGCGTCAGTTCATGTAGATGGCAACGGTCTCGGCCCACAGTTCGGGCAGCGCGGCGACAGTCGCGTCAAACACGGCCCAGTCCTTGACCTGGTAGACATTCTCGTACATGCTGTTGTCCAGAATGGCAGCTTTGGCTTCCTCGCTGAAGTTCACGTCCGTACGGATCGGCTTGGCATGGCCCAGCGCCAGGAACTCCTGGCCCACGTCGGACAGCATGATTTCACGGGCAAGCATCGCGGCGTAGGGATTGTTGGCGTACTTGTTGATGATGTTGGCATAGCCGGACGCAGCCGCGCCGTCCTGCGGAATGGTGATGGCAAAGCGGCCGTTGTCCTCGCCCTGGGATTCATAGATCGTTTCGGCATAGCCCAGCGCGTTGAAGTCCCAGACCACGGCGACGCCGACTTCGCCCTTTTCAATGTTTTCCACATAGGGGTTGGAGGTGATCAGGCGGCCCTGCTTGGCAAGCTCCGCGAAGAAGTCCATGGCGGGCTCGAGATTGGTCTCATCGCCGCCGTAAGCTACGGCGCAGGCCAGCACGCCCACGTACGCCTGAGCGGCCTTCTCGATGTCGCCGATCCAGACCTTGTAGTCACCCTCCAGCAGCTCAGCCCAGGTGGTGGGCGCTTTCTCCACGTTGTCAAGGTCGGTCATGAAGGCGGTGGTGCAGGTATAGGCCATGATCCATTTGCCGTTTTCTTCCTTGGCGTAATCGGGAATGGAATCCCAGGTCGTGGGCTTGTAGGGCAGGAGCAGGTCCTGCTCCATGGCCACACCGGTCATGCTGATGCCGATGTCGCCGATGTCGGCGTCGGCCTTGCCTTCCAGCGCGAAGCGTGCAAGCTCCTCGGCGGAGGACATGTCAGTATCGGAATGATTGATGCCATAGGTGTCAGTGATATAGGCCCACAGGGACTTCCAGTTGGCCCATTCATCCGGCATGCCGACGGAGAACAGCTGCCCTTCGCCCTGGGCGGCGGCTACCAGTTCATCCACAGTCATTGTAGCGGCGGCTTCTGCCGCAGCGGCAGCGGCAGCCTCGTCAGCCAGAGCGGACGTGCAGCCAAGCAGCATGGTCAGACACAGGATGAGGCACAGGATTTTTTTCATGATCGGGTTCCTCCTTCATGTTTGGTTTAGGTCGGGTCCATCACATTCTCAAACAGCGTACCTGTTTGAAATGATACGAAGATAAAGGAAAGGTAAAAAATAAGAAAAATCCTTTCCGACCACCTGAAACAAGCACAAAATCCCCATTGGCTGAATAGATGGAAAAGGTCGTTTCTTTAACATGGTAGGTTATGTACGAACACTAAATAACATATTCTTATTATAACAGGGATGATATTTGGATGTCAAGCCGGAAATAACCAATATATTCTAGGTCCTGAGGTCCGCGTACCACTGTGGAAAAATGGTTGACAAGCAATGCATTGCCATATAAAATGAATAAAACTGAAGGAGTCGCGTAAAACGGAGGAAACGATCCATGCGTGAGGAACGTCTGCTGAGTGTGGGCATCGACATCGGCACATCCACCACGCAATGCGTCTTTAGCGCCATTACGCTGTCCAATACGGCTTCGGCATTTTCGGTTCCGCGTATTCGGATAACGGAAAAACGCGTGCTCTATCGCGCGCCCCTTCGCCTCACCCCGCTCACGAGCCCGGAAACCATCGACGCTCAGGCGGTTGAGCGCATTGTGAGCGAGGACTATGCGGCGGCAGGCATCCGTCCGGACCAGATTCGTCTGGGCGCGGTCATCATCACCGGCGAAACCGCGCGCAAGCAGAACGCGCGGGCTGTGGCGCAGGCCCTCTCCCGCCTGGCGGGGGATTTTGTGGTGGCGACCGCCGGCCCGGCGCTGGAGAGCATTCTTGCGGGACGCGGGTCTGGCGCGGCGGAGCTTTCGCGCACCAGCGGCAAACGGGTGATGAACCTGGATATCGGCGGAGGCACGGCCAACATGGCGGTGTTTGAGCGGGGCGAGCCCATCGCCAACGGTTGCCTGGACATCGGCGGAAGGCTTCTGCGCTTTGAGGACGACGATTGCACGGTGCATTCCTTTTCCCCGGCGATGCGGCGCATCGCGCGGGACGCGGGCGTGCCGCTGGCGGAGGGAACCCGCCTGACCGGCGAAGAGACGGACCGGCTGGCGCAGCGCATGGCGGAGGTGCTGGAGGAAGCGGCGGGGCTCAGACCTCGCACCCCTCTGCATGACGACCTGTGCGTGGAGGCCTGCCTGCCGGATATCGGCCCTTCGGACATTTATACCTTTTCCGGCGGCGTGTCGGAGTGCATCTATGGAACGGACGAGGATACCGGGCGCTTTCATGATCTGGGCGCAGCGCTGGGGCGTGCGGTGGCCTCCTCGCGGTTTTTCGCGTACGGCAGGGTGATGCGGCCCGCCGAGCGAAGCTATGCCACGGTAATCGGTGCAGGTGCGTACAGCGTGGCCGTGTCGGGCAGCACCATCTGCTACCAGGGGATGTCCTTCCCGCTGCCGTCACTTCCCACGGGCAAGGTGCCCTTTACCGGGCCGGAGGATCTGCCGGGGCTGGAGGCGGCGGTGCGGGAACAGTACCGCATCTTTGACGGCGAGTGCGCCGTCTGCATGGACGGAATGCAGGCGCCCTCCTATGCGCTGCTGGAGCAGGCCGCTCAGGCCCTTGCGCGGGCGATGGCGCCGCACTGGCCCAAGGTTGTGATTCTGCGGCAGGACATGGCCAAGGCGCTGGGGCAGGCGCTGATGCGCGCATGGCCCGAGGACACGCCGTTTCTGTGCATGGACGGAATCTCGCTCACCTATGGCGATACGGTGGATATCGGCGCACCGCTTTCGGGTGGGCGGGTAATCCCGGTGATTGTAAAAACGCTGGCGTTTGCAGCGGGGAGGTAAGGGCTTTGCGGCTAAGCGTATGTCTGGGGGGCCATACCTATTCCTTCCGTGACGTGCGGGATGTGATGGGAAAGGCCAACGAGGAAAAATCGGGCGATCAGCTTTGCGGCGTGGCCGCGCAGACACCGCAGGAGCGTGTGGCCGCGCGTATCGTGCTCAGCGAGATGACCGTGAAGGAAATCTGCGAGCACCCCGCCGTGCCCTATGAGCAGGACGAGGTGACCCGCCTGATTCTGGACGGCCTGAACCTGCCCATTTATCGGGAATACCAGAATATGACCATCGGGGAGCTTCGGGAGAGGATTCTCTCCGCTCCGCCGGAGGAGCTCACGCGTATGGGCCGCGGTCTTTCCAGCGAGGTCATTGCCGCCGTGTGCAAGCTGATGTCCAATCTGGATCTGATTTATGCCGCCGCACGCATGCGTGTGAAAGCCACCTGCGTTACCACCATAGGCGAGCCCGGCACCCTTTCGGCCAGGCTCCAGCCCAACCATCCCGTAGACGATGTGGAGGGGATCACCGCCAGCGTGCTGGAGGGCCTGTCCTTCGGCATAGGCGACGCGGTGATCGGCCTCAACCCCGTGGATGCCTCCACCGCCAGCGTTCAGGCCATTCTGACACGATTTGACGAGCTCAAGCGTCGCTATGAGATTCCCACGCAGATTTGCGTTCTGGCTCACGTGACCACGCAGATGGAGGCCGTCAGAAACGGCGCGCCCTGCGATCTGATGTTTCAGAGCATCGCAGGCTCGGAAAAGGGCAATGCGGCCTTTGGCATCAGCGCGGAGCTGATCGCCGAGGCGAAGGACTTAATGGCGCGGGAGGGAACCTCTCATGGGCCCAACCAGCTTTATTTTGAGACGGGGCAGGGGAGCGAGTTGTCCTCCGATGCTCACAACGGCTGGGATCAGCTGACGATGGAATCGCGCTGCTACGGCTTTGCGCGGCATTACGCCCCGTTTTTGGTCAATACCGTGGTCGGCTTCATCGGGCCGGAGTACCTCTACGACAGCCGGCAGTTTATCCGCGCAGGGCTGGAGGACCATTTCATGGGCAAGCTCCACGGCCTGCCCATGGGGTGCGACTGCTGCTATACCAACCACATGCGCGCTGACCAGAACGACAACGAAAACCTGGCCGTGCTGCTGGCGTCGGCCGGATGCAACTATTTCATGGGCGTGCCCCATGCCGACGATGTGATGCTCAACTACCAGTCCACCGGGTACCATGATGTGGCTGCCGTGCGCGAGACTCTGGGCCTTGCGCCGATTGCGCCCTTTGCCAGGTGGCTGGAACGCTGGGGCTTCTGGCAGGACGGGAGGCTGGGGCCAAACGCGGGCGATGCCTCCGTGCTTCTTTGAACCGGCGAAGGGAGGATGAACAGCATGACCGAACAGGAGGTCAGGGCAGTGGTGGAGCAGCTTCTCAGCCGGCTCAATGCCGGGGAGCTTGCCATGCCTGCCGCTCAAGTACCCACGCCGGCGCGCATTCCTGAGCAGACGCCGGAGCAGGACGGCGTGATTGAGGACATCGAGCAGGTGGATCTGCGGCGGCAGTATCTGGTGGAGAATGCCCATGACGCCGCCGCGTTCCTGGCCATGAAGGAGCGAACTCCAGCGCGCATCGGCGTAGGCCGGGCAGGGGCGCGGTACCGCACGCAGACGATGCTGCGCTTTCAGGCGGATCATGCCTTTGCGCAGGCGTCGGTATTTTCCGACGTGCCGGCGGAGTTCCTGGAAAGCCTGCACCTTCCCGTGTATCAGACCACCTGCGAGAGCCGCGAGGAGTTTCTGACCCGCCCGGACAAGGGTCGCGTATTTGACGCGGAGACGCTGCGGCGCATTCGGGAGAGCATCGCGCCGGATGTCCGGGTCGTGGTCTATGTGGCGGACGGGCTGTCATCCGCCGCGGTCACGGCCAACGCGGCCGATATCCTGCCCGTCATCCGCAAGGGGCTGGAGGGCACGGGCATAAAGGTAAACGAACCGTTCTTCGTGCGGTTCGGACGGGTGGCGACGATGGATCAGATCGGCGACGGGCTGCCCGCGGAAGTGGTATGCGTGCTGCTGGGCGAGCGTCCGGGGCTGGTGACGGCCGAGAGCATGAGCGCCTATATCGCCTACAAGCCCACCGTAGGGATGGCGGAAAGCCGCCGCACCGTGCTCGCAAACATTCACCGGGGCGGCACGCCGGCGGTGGAAGCGGGTGCGCATATCGTGGATCTGATTCGGCTGATGCTGGAGAAAAAGCGCAGCGGCATTGATTTGCCGGTGTAATCGGAAGGGAGGGGCCGCGATGCGGGGAGACCGCATGCCTGCAAGGGTGCTGGCCATGAGGCTGATTCCGCGCGTGGACGCAGGTCTGCGGGATCGCCTGGGGCTGGGGGCAGAAGTGCACGCCCTGGGCCTGATCACCTGCGACAGCGATGACGTGGGCTATACCGCGCTGGACGAAGCCACGAAAAAAGCCTGCGTCAGCGTGGCCTACGCGCAGTCCATGTACGCGGGCGCGGCCAACGCCAACACGGCCCTGGCAGGCGAATTTCTGGGCATCCTGGCGGGAGAGACGCCTGCTGAGGTGGAAAGCGGCCTTTTGGCCGCGCGACGGATGATCGAGCAGGAAGCCAGCTTCTATTCCGCCAACGACGATGACAGCATCGTGTATTTTGCGCACTGCATCTCCCGCACGGGCAGCTATCTCTCCGCCGCCTGCGAGATTCCGGAAGGATCGCCGCTGGCCTACCTCATCGCACCGCCGCTGGAAAGCATGTACGCGCTGGACAAGGCGCTCAAGGCGGCTCAGGTGCGGGTTTGCGCCTTCTACGGCCCGCCGTCGCCCACCAACTTTGGCGGCGCGCTGCTCACCGGCAGCCAGTCGGACTGCCAGGCGGCGTGTGATGCATTTGCGCGCGCGGTGATCGACGTGGCGGCCAATCCTATCGAAACGCTTTCGGACGGAGCATCGTCGTAAGAAAGGAACCGGCATATGGCAAGCGTGACGGCCCTGGGTATGATTGAAACCATCGGCCTGGTATCGGCCATTGAGGCGGCGGACGCGGGCCTCAAGGCGGCGCAGGTGCGCCTGCTGGGCACGGACTACGTGCGCGGGGGGCTGGTGATGGTGCGTTTTGAAGGCGAGGTGGCCGCCGTACAGGCCGCGGTGGACGCGGGAGCGGCGGCGGCGCAGCGCGTGGGCAAGGTATTCAGCGCGCACGTCATTCCCCGTGCCATGCCGGAGGTGTTCTGTATGCTGGCGTCGGACCCGTCTGTGGGTCCGGGCAAACGGTATCGGGGCGGATGCGTCAGCTGCGGCGGCTGCGAGGGAGGACGGCGCGAGCTGGCGGCGATGGTACGCGCCGAGCAGGCGGAAAAAGCTCCTACGTGGGAGGAACTCAGGGGCCTCCGTTCCGCGGAGCTGAAGCAGTACGCCGGTTCGCTGGAGGGCTTTTCGATGTCGCCGGCACAGATTCGCGCGGCGACCAAGGAACGGCTGCTGCAAGCCCTGGCGCGTCACTTTGGATGGACGGAGAAAACCTGACCGCCGCGCGGCCGGATTGTCTAGACCGAAAGGAGCCTTGCGCCTATGCGATATATCACCGAGCAGGAGCTGCGAGACAGCTTTGCCGGGGGCGTGCCCCCGCGCTTTGTGCTGCCCGCGGACTGCCGGCTGACCCCGCTGGCCGAGCAATACCTCAGGGACCTGAAGCTGCTTGGCGGGGAGTGCATGCCAGACCAGCGGCAGAAGCCGGAATACATGACCCACCTCAACAGCCGGGAGATGGTCTACAAGACACACCCCCGCATCCTTCTGCGCGGCAAGCTGGATACGCTGGAAAGCGAAATCCTGCTGGTGATGGTCGGATGCGGCGAAACGTGGCGCGCGCTTTTGCAGGATGCGCTGATGCTGGTGCGTCAGGTGCTGGCCGCCGATGTGAAGGACGCGCCTCTCCCGCCCTGGAAGCTGGGCGGTATGGATGCGGAGGAGGTACACCGGGGATCGCATCACCCGGAGGCGTTCGGGCTTTCCGGACATCTTCTGCCCGCGCCGGAGCAGGGATTGCTGGCCGCGCAGATGAACCGCCTGCGCGCCGTGTGCCGCGAGGCGGAGCTGGCCGGCATCGCGGCCTGGCAGGATGGCGTTCTGTTGCGTCACGAGGACTGTATCCTGGCGCTGAACCGGCTTTCCAGCTATTTTTATCTTCTGCAGCTGCGCGCCGCGACGGGCGACGGGGCGAATAGAGAAAGGAATGAACGGACATGAAACAATATATTTACGCACATCGCGGCGCTTCCGGCTATGCGCCGGAAAACACGCTGGAAGCTTTTGAGCTGGCGATCCAGCAAGGCGCGTACGGTGTGGAGCTGGATGTGCATATCACGGCGGACGGACATCTGGTAGTGGCGCATGATGAAACGGTGGACCGCTGCTCCAACGGCAAGGGGCTCATCGCCCGGATGACCCTGCGCGAGCTCAAGGCCCTGCGCTTCAACAAGACCTTTCCGGAGTATGCCAACGCTACCATTCCCACATTCCGGGAGGTGTTGGAACTGCTGGCACCGGCGGGGCTTCACGTGAATGTGGAGCTCAAAAACAGCCTCATTGACTATCCTGATCTGGAGCGCCGCTGTGTGGAAGAAGCGGCGGCTGCTGGCATGCTGGAAAAGATGCTGTTTTCCTCCTTCAACCATCACAGCATGGTGCGCATGAAGCAAATCGACAAAAGCCTTCGCTGCGGCCTGCTGTACGAATGCACCATGGTCCGGCCCTGGGACTATGCCGTGTCGCTTGGCATGGACGCACTCCATCCGCACTACTCCGAGGTGCTGGTGCCGGGCGGGGAGTGCGAGGCGGCGCACGCGGCAGGGCTGGAAGTCAACCCCTGGACGGTCAACGCCGAAGATGACCTGTGTCGGGTGATCGCTGCAGGCGCGGACCGCATCATTACCAATTATCCGGACCGTGCGCTGCGCTGCCTGGCCCAGGATGGGGAAAAGCAGGAAGGATAAAGGCGGGAGCCTTTCGGCTGCTTTCATAAGAACGCGCTCCGCGTGCTGATGGCATACGGAGCGCGTTGATTTCCCGCCGTCCGGAAAAGAAAGGGCATGAAGGCAAGCAGACTGAGAAGACACCCTGTGGACGGGCCTTAGGTTTCGGCGGAGGTGTCGGGTGCGGAGTGAACGGCCTGTTTTCCCGCCTCAAGGGCGGCATGCTCGCTGGAAATCTCGTTATGGAGCGTGAGGGAGTTCCATTCGCAGTTGGTGGGCGTGAGCATGGCTTTCAGCGCGATGGGGGGCACGCCCAGCCGGCGCAGGGATTGCAGGAACTGGGATGCTTGCAGGGAAGAAAGATGGGCCATCACCAGCATTTCATCCGCAAAGGCGCCGGGTGCGGGCAGGCCCGCGGGCGGCTCCATGCCGCACAGGGCGGCGAGCGTTTCCCCATATTCGGAGGGGGACACGGGCCGTATGCGAATCTTGAAGCGCATGGCCGCCAGCCGGACTTTTCGGAAGGATTCATCCTTGAGGTTGTAGCAAAGAAGCACGGGCTGCCGCATCGCAAAAAACGCCGCCTTTCATCATAGGATAACAGGGATTCCTATTGTAGGCGGAGAAAACTGAAAAGTCAAGGGAAGCGCACCTGCGCCGGGAACGGAGAACGCAAACGGAAATGACCGGAAAGATCTGCAGGACCCACGAAAACAGGTCGTTTCATATCACCCCTGAAAGGAGACCATGTCATGCCCTTTTCCATCGTCCGTCAGGACATCACCCAAATGCAAGTGGATGCCATTGTCAACGCTGCCAATACGGAACTTGAGATGGGCGGAGGCGTTTGCGGCGCGATCTTTCAAGCGGCGGGTGTGACGGCGCTTCGGGCTGCCTGCAGAAAGGTGGCGCCCATTCCTACGGGGGGAGCAGTCCTTACGCCCGGATTCAACCTGCCCGCAAAGTATATCATCCACGCGGCGGGACCGGTCTACCGCAGCTGGGATGCTGCGCAGAGTGAACGGCTGCTGCGCTCGGCGTACCTGGAATCGCTCAGGCTCGCCCGGCGGCACCGGTGCGCCAGCATCGCCTTTCCCCTGATTTCAAGCGGCATTTACGGCTATCCCAAGGAAGAAGCACTGCGGGTGGCGACCGCCGCTATCGGGGATTTCCTCATGCAGCATGACATGGAGGTCTATCTGGCCATCTTCGACAAAGCCTCCTTTGCGATCAGCCAAAAGCTGGCCGGAGCAGTCAAAAGCTATATTGACGAAAACTATGTTTCAGCGCATCAGGTTTCGCGCCGCGGCCTGCTGGAGGTTGAAAGCAGAGCGATTGAGGCCGCCGCTCCTCCACCCATGACGGCTGCTCCCTCGTGCATGTCCGGAGAACTGGAGGCACGGCTCGGAAACCTGGACGAGCCGTTTCATGTCGCCCTGCTCAGGTTGATTGACGCCAAAGGCAAAACCGATGTGGAGGTCTACAAGCGGGCCAACATCGACCGCAAGCTGTTTTCCAAAATCCGAAAGGGAAAGGGCTATCTTCCCGGCAAGCGCACCGTGCTGGCGCTGGCCATCGCTTTGCAGCTGACTCTTCGGGAAACGGATGATCTGCTGGAACGGGCAGGGTACGCGCTGTCCCACAGCCAGAAATTTGATGTGATTATCGAGTATTTCATCCTTAGCGGCCGATATGACATCTTTGAGATCAACGAGGTTCTTTTTCAGTACGATCTGCCCTTGCTGGGTTCCAGCTGATGTCGCTTTGAAAGCGACCCGGACATTCCCCTTCTGCGCTATCCTGAAAGCGCACCAGAAAGAGGAGGGGAAACACGATGAAAAAGAATCTGACGGAACTGGTATTCATCCTGGACAAAAGCGGCTCCATGGCCGGGCTGGAGAGGGACACGATCGGCGGGTTCAATGCCATGCTTGAAAAGCAAAAGGCACTGGACGGCCAATGCCGGATTACAACGGTGCTGTTTGATAACCGCTATGAGCTGCTGCACGATCGAACCGACATCCGGGCCGTTCGTCCGATCACGGCAAAGGAGTATCATGTGGGCGGCTCAACCGCCCTGCTGGATGCCGTGGGCAAAACGATTCATAAAATCGCAACCGCGCAGAAAAACACGGCGGAGCCCTTTCGCGCCGGAAAGGTGATGTTTGTGATCATCACCGACGGCGAAGAAAACGCCAGCCGCGAATACTCCGTCGCAGAGGTGAAGAAGGCCATTCAGCGGCAAAAGTCCCGTTACGGCTGGGAGTTCATCTTTCTGGGAGCCAATATCGATGCCGTGGAGACGGCAGGCCGGTTTGGCATCGATGCGGGCCGTGCGGCCGATTACGTGCCGGACAGCCGGGGAACGGCGCTGAACTTTCGCACCATGAGCGAAACCGTATCGGCATTCCGGGCGTGCGGCGCCGTTCCCGACGCATGCCTGGACGCCATTCGCAGGGACATGAAAAAGCGGGGCGGGCGCGGCTAAGAGGCTGCGTCCGCGCCGGTGGTACCAAGGGAAGCCTGTGCCCTGGGAGTTTCAGGTCCAAAGCGGCCTCGAGACGTGAGCCAAGTGAGGAACGGCGCACGTCCGGTGCATAGAACGACGGTATTTCCGGCAGGGGAAATACGTCCTGGCGGAAAGGAATGTCGCAGGCTGACTTTTCCGCCGGGACGAGGTTCGGGCCAGGACCTGTCCCCGGGCTTTTTTATTTGCAAAGAATAGGATGGTGCGCGCGCACATACAATGTGCAAAGGAGGTGGAACGCGTGAAAATCGATAAAAAACGGCTCATTATCTGCCTTGCCATTCCCTTGGTGGTAGGCGGGGCGGCAGGACTTCTGACCATGAACAGCATGGAAGCGTTTGAGGCGTTGAACCAACCGCCCCTGTCACCTCCCGGGTGGCTGTTTCCGGTGGTATGGACGGTGCTGTATGTGCTGATGGGCATTGCTTCGTATCTGGTATCCGTATCGGATGCGCCACAGGAGGAAAAGACGCGTGCGCTTTGGACCTATGGCATTCAGCTGGCATTCAATTTTTTGTGGCCGATTGCGTTTTTCAATCTGAAATGGTATCTGTTCGCCTTCCTCTGGCTGGTGATCCTGTGGATTTTGATCCTGATTACCGCGCTGCGGTTTGGACGGATTCGTAAGCCGGCCGGATATCTGCTGGTTCCCTATCTGCTGTGGGTAGCCTTTGCAGGATACCTGAACCTGGGAATTTATCTGCTTAATCCGTAGCGGAAGAACGCCGCAAAGGCAGAAACCTCATCAGGGGCATGCCCTCCCATCGAGAGCATGCCCCTGCACTTTCAAAGGACAAAAACGGAGTTTACCGCGCGGGAGTTCGCTGAATCTGCAAAAACGGGATGGCGGCAAACACCGCTGCCCGATTGTACCGCCTCCTCAAAGAGAGAATTGAAAATCCGGTGCCTGACCCGAATTTCCGGTACCGCATTTGGAAAAGGCACATTCCTTGACGGTATACGGCCGCCGTCCCTTTTGATTCCAAAACGCGACGCGGGCTTCACGCCATACAACTGCGCGAAGCCCGCCCGCAGATATGTGCCGGAGCTGTTATTCTTCCTTGCCCGAATACAGAGAGTCGGAGCGGAAGAAGAAGTTCGCCAGCGCGGAGGATACGCCCAACGCATCCAGCTCGGCAATCGGCCGTTTGTCATATACCGTTTCAAACAGACCCAGGTCGGGATAGGTGCTCAGCTGCGCCAGGCGCTGCTTGAGCATGCGGTCGAAGAAAGAATCGGCATAGGCAAAATCGCCATGGAAGATGACAAGGTCAGGGTTGAAAAAAAGTGTGGCGTTGTGCAGCACAGCCGCGGTGGTACAGGCCAGTTCGCCGACTATCTCCCTCGCGCAGGGATCACCCGCTGCAGAGGCTGCAAACACCCTTGACAAAGTGATGGCCTCGGCTGAAACCCCATGCAGCAGCGAGGAGGAAGCGGGAGGATGATGCGCCAGCCGCCCAACGACCCATTCGCGCCCCATCAGCTTTTCCAGACGCTGGGGCGTTTCGCCGTCCGCGTTGATGAGCATCTGCCCAAGCTCGCCAATCAGGGAATCCCGCCCGTTGAGCACATGCCCCCGCTCAATCATGCAGGCGGACAGGCCCCAGTTGTTAAACAGCGTCAACACGCGTTTTTGCTTGATGCGCTCATCATCCAGCAGCACAGAGCGGCCGATCGCTTTGGCGGCATTTTCGACATACACAACCACATTGCTGCCATAGAGCCGGTAGAGTTTGGAGGCGAGAGGCACATCCCGTCCCCACTGTGGGGTATAGGCGTTATAGCGCAGGTTGCCGCTTTTGTAGTCGACAACACCGGCCGTGGACAGACCCACGCCGTAAAGCTCCGAAAGCGGTACGCCGTTGCGTGTCAAAAACACATCCGAGAGCGCCTCCAGGCGCTCAAAGGCTTCTTCCAGCGTCAGATAGGGCGGAAGCTCGCCTTCCATATAATCCAGCCTGTGGCGCACAAGGTCAAACAGGGTCAGCCCGATGCGTCCCGGCCACATGGCGATGCACAGCAGATAGCTTTTGCAGTAGAAGGTGAAGTGCTCTGGCTTTTTGCCGCCGATATCGGTCGAATCGCCCTTTCCGCTGGAACGCAAAAGCCCGCGATTGCAGAAAAAGCGAATGGCCTTCATCGTGGTCTGACGGCTGATTCCTGTTTTTGCCGCGACGTCGTTGGCCGTATATTCTCCACCATCACGAAACACACGCAAAACCTGCCAACGGTTTTCGTATTTCAAATCCGATGGCATGGCGGAGGACGCCTCTTTTACCACACCCTTGCTTCTGTTTTTGCCGATCATTTCCATGGAGAAAATACCCCATTTTTTTATCCCGTTGCCACGATTTGCGTCAACGGATTAATCTGTGCTCTGCCGTGCACGAATCAATCAAATTATACGCTGTCATTTGTCGAAAAGTCAAGGAAGAAAGCGGCTGCGTCTCATTCGTGCGAATCCGTGACGTTTTCGCCATAAACATACTGTCCCGAAGCACCCAGCACATCCAGATGGTGGCGTGTGAAAGCCTTCATCTGCTGTTCAACAGCCATGCAAAGATGCATGTAGTCCATGTCCGGCTGCTGAGCCTGGGTCTGAAGGAAGGCGGTTTTGCAGATCTGAAACGCGTCCGTGCAGATATTGACCTTGTTGATGCCGCAGGATACGGCTTTGCGCAGGTTTTCGTCGCCGGACCCGCTGCCGCCGTGCAGCACGAGGGGCATATTCAGCAGAGATTTCAGTTCCCGGAGTCGGTCAAAATCCAGCCGGGGAACTTTGTGGTGAAGGTAGTTGCCATGCGCTGTGCCGATGGCTACGGCCAACGCATCAACCCCTGTGCGCTCAACAAATTCTCGCGCTTGTTTCGGATTGGTATAGAGATCCGCATCCTCATCGTCGCGCGCGTTCGCCTGACCCACGTGGCCAAGTTCGCCCTCTACACAGACGTTCAGGGCGTGTGCCATCGCGCTCACAATGGCCGTGCGGCGGATGTTTTCTTCAAAATCAAACGAGGAGGCGTCGATCATGACGCTGGAAAAGCCCAGATTCAGGCAGCGGGCAATATCCTCCAGCCTGCCGCCATGGTCGAGATTCAGTGCCACCGGCACGGTCGCCCGGGCCGCCAGTTCCTTAATCATCGGCACCATTTCTTCCGAATGGGCGTGATTGCCCATCTGTCCCACACCCAGGTTGATGATGATGGCTGCGCGTGCTTCTTCAGCCGCCGAAATGGCACCGCGTGCCATTTCCATATTGATGCAGTTGATGGCAGGGACGGCATAGCCATGCGCATGCGCATGCTGCAAAATCGGTTTCATGGAAACGTACATTCTATACCACTCTCCTCGTTGTTTTTCACAATGGTTGATTATCGGTCGGAGGCAAGTTCCAGAAGCATTTCCTCCGCGTCGGATATCCGGCTGACCGTATCATAGGAAGCGACGCACCGTGCCGCCGCACAGGCGGCCAGCTTGAGCGCATCCCCCGGCATAAGTCCTTTTCTCAGAGCACAGAGGAAGCCGGCGACCGCCGTATCTCCAGCCCCGGTGGTAGAGCGCACCTCGTCGACCCAGTGGGGTTTCTCCCACAGCTCGCGCTGCGACCACGCATCCACCATGGGTTGGGGCAAGAGAGACGAAAGGGCTTCACGTCCGGCTGTACGCAGATACAGCCCCCGGCTTCCACATTTGAGAAGGACGATTTTGGCGCCGTATTGCAGCATGGTGTCAGCCAATGCACGAATCTCGTCCTCCGTGACGCCGGGCAACAAGTCGGCCGTTCCGCAGGCCTGTATCCTTCGGATGTACTGCTCGCGGTCGGTCATGTACAGCGCCTCTTCCAGACTGGGAAGAAAAAGATCGACATGGGGCAGCGCGCGCTTCAAAATGGGCTGCCAGTCCACCTGTCCCGGTTCGGCCTTGAGATCAGGCAGGCAGGTATCCACGGAAGTGACGGCTCCCGCCGCTTTGGCCTGCTCAAGCATCTGCACAAGTCCCTCGCCTTCCCGGCGGTAGAGGCCTGGCATGGTGAGCGGATAGCCGAAGTGGAACAGGCCGGTATCGTGAAAGACCTCCGCGGTAAAATCACCTGCGCCGAAGCTTTGAGCCGCCCCGCGCAGATGAATGGTGCTTTTGTCACGGCCTGGAATCGCCAGCGCGATGCTGGCGGTGGAACGCATGCCGGAAACAACCGTGAGCGAGTTTTCGACCCGCTCGTCGGCCAGCAGACTTTGCACAATGGCGCCAACCCTGTCGTCGCCCACTTTGCTCATCAGGTGCACGGGCTGTCCCATACGCTTGAGAGCCAGGCCGGTGTTTCCGACGGCCCCGCCCAGATAGATCACGAATTCGCTGCTCTCAGTGAGCCGGCCCTGGGCCAGCAGGTCGCGTGCAATGGCATCTCCATCGCCGGAAGCGAACCTGGGCAGGATATCCAAAACCAGAGAACCGGCCACAAGAATATGGCCTTCTGTGAGAAAACGCATCATTCTTTCCCTTCCCTTATCCCTTGATGCCGCCGGCCGTGAGGCCCTCCACGAACTGGTTCTGATTCATCAGGAAGATGATGACCAGCGGGACGAATGCAAGCACCGCACCTGGAATGAGCATATCGTAGTTGTTGCCGTAGGAGCTGATCAGCGATGCCAGACCTACGGGCAGGGTATAGGAGGATTCGCTTGCAAAGACGATCATCGGCCACAGAAATGCATTCCAGTTGCGAAGCGCCAGAAGGATAATCATGGCTCCAAAGGCGGGCTTCATCATCGGAACCATGATGCGGGCGAAGATGCCAAACTCCGTACATCCGTCCACGCGCGCCGCTTCCATGTATCCCCGGTCGATGCCGCGCACATACTGCTGGAAGAAAAACATGGCCGTGGGCTGTACCACGAAGGGCAGGATGGACCCTGTTTTGGTGTCGATCAGCTGCATGTTGATGATCATTTTATACAGGGGAATCAGCAGAATTTCGATGGGAATCATCATGACGATCATCGTCAGCACAAACAGGAAGTTCTTTCCCTTGAAATCATAGGCGCCGATGGCATAACCGCAGATGGAGGAAAGACCCAGCGAGCACACCGTGCTGGCTACCAGCACGATGATGCTGTTCCAGTACCATTGCAGGTAGATGCCGTCTTTGGTGGTAAGGGTATATTCGTAGTTGGCCGCCGTCAGGTTGTCAAATTCAAAGACCATTTGAATGCCGTTGCGAAACAGGTCCTCCGTATTCTTGAAAGAGGCGATGACCATGAAGTAGATCGGAAACAGCGCGACAAGCGCCATCAGAATCAGCACCGTATAATTGGCGGTCGTCAGCAGCTTTTTGCGAAGCGCAGGCGTAAGCATATTGTCACTCCTTATCAAACAGGCCCATGAGCTTCATCTGCACCAGATTGATGATCAGCACGATAAACAGCAGCGCAAATCCAATGGCGGAACCAAAACCCAGATTACCTGAGGTAAAGGCCTGCTGATAGAGGTAGCGAACGATGGTCAGGCCCAGGTTGCCGGGGGTGGATTCCTTCCAGAACACATAGCTTTCGCCGAAGGTGCGGTACCCTTCTACAATCAGCATGGTGAGCACATAGATCATCGTAGGCTTGAGCAGTGGGAGGGTGATGCGTGTGAGCCGCTGAAAACCAGTGGCTCCGTCGATCTCGGCGGATTCATAGACTTCGGAAGGGATGGCCTGCAGGCCGGAAAGAAAATAGATCATATACATACCGGCGCTCTTCCAGGCGGTGAGAAACACCATGAGGAAGATGCTCCAGCCATATTGCAACATAAAGCGCTGTTGGGGCAGTCCCAGCGAAATAAAGATGGAGTTGATGGCGCCGGTTTCCGTATCGGCGAACATCATGCGGAAAACGATGCCGGCCACGATGGTAGAAGCCAGGGCGGGGATAAAAAAAGTCGCCCGGAAGCCGTTTCGCCCGCGCAGGTGCAAATTGTTGAGCAGGAGGGCGAGCAGCATGGGAAGAACAATCAACACAACGCAGTTGCATACGGTTACCAGCGTAGTGGTTTTCAGCGAGGCATAGAATGCATTGTTGAGCAGCTTTTGATAATTGTCCAGGCCAACCCAGGTTGCCGAGCCAAATCCCCGGATCTTCTGCAGGCTCATCACAAAGGAGCTGAAAATGGGGTAGACATTAAAAATCAGGAAAGACAGGATAAACGGAATCAGAAAAATATAGGGGGCAACATGCCAGTTATAGGGCAGGGAAGACAGCCTGCCTTTGAATGATCTTTTCTTTGCAATGGCGTGATTCACTGCGCAGCGCTCCTATCCTTGTACCCTGCGAGCGGGTAAGCGTTAAGAGACCGTGCCTCCGGTCCTTCCGAGGCCGGAGGCATGGCGAAAAGAAAGGGATCAGTAGTTGCGCAGGGCTTCGGCGGCTTCGGTGAGCGCCTCGGCGGGAGTCTGCGTCTTGGTCTCAAACACGTTGTACATCACGTTGGAGGAAACGGCATTGAACGCCTCGGGAACGAGGGCAAAGTTATGAATGGCGTTGGCCTTCTTCAGGCTTTCGGACACATTCTTGAACACGTTCTCATTGCAGAAGTAGGGCAGTTCGATCTGCAGCGCGGGATCCTCCCAGGCGTCGGTGCGGTAGGGAGCATAGCCCAGCATCTCGTAGCACTGCACCTGCGCGTCATAGCTCATCTTGCAGAAGTAGAGGAAGTCCTTGGCCAGCTCGGGCGATTCGCACTGATTGGTGATTACAGCGCCGTTGCCGCCGGTGCAGGCGGTGGTGTATGCCTCGGTGTCCTCCGGATCCCATACGGGCATGGGGCGCACGGCGATCTTGCCGGAAAGGTCGGGCATGTATTCGGTCAGGCGGCTCATGTACCACATGGGCAGAATCACGGACGCGGCGCCGCTGTTGTTGAAGAACTCATAGAAGATTTCGGAAGCGTTTCCGCCGCCGGGCATGGGGATGGCGATGCCATCGTCCATCCAGGACTTGAGGTACTCCAACAGCTCGATGTTGGTTTCACAGTCCAGAATCACATTGCCTTCCGCGTCCAGGAAGTCGGAGCCCTTCTGCAGTACCATGGCCTGGAAGGGCGCCATATCGGTGGTCTCGATCACGGTCATGGGCTTTCCGGTCTTTTCCAACACCTGCTTGCCCGCGGCCACATAATCGTCCCAGGTCACGATGCTGTCGATGTCCACGCCGGCGGCTTCGGTAATGTCGGTGTTGTAATACACCACCGTACCGCCCAGCTGGGAGGGAGCGCCGTAGAGCTCACCGCCGGTGGAATAGATATCCAGCTTGGCCTGAACGTACACATCGCGCTCGTCGGCGACCAGGTCGGTCAGCGTCAGGAAGGGGATTTCTTCATAATCGAAGAAAGTGCCAAAGGCGGTGATGTTCACGTCGCAGTAGTCGGGAGCGCCTTCGCCGGTCTGCAGGGCCACCAGCAGCTTGGTTTGACGGTCGGAACCGGCCATGTCAACGGTTTCCAGCGCGATGGGGCGGTCGGGGTTCTGCTCATTCCAGGCAGCTGCGCGGGCATTGTAGAAATCGGATTGAGAGGAGATGCACCACCAGGTGAGCGGGGTGGGCTCAACCGTTTCGGCAAGGCTGAACGAAACCGATGCCAGGGACAGCATGAGCGCCAGGATGATAGCCAGGGTCTTTTTCATTGCGTTTTCCCTCCTATAAAGTAGTTCTGTATGTGCAAGCTGCGCCAGGAGACGCGGCTATGCAAACATAATAAAGTTACGAATCAATATTTCATAACGTGACATAAAAAGGGAATGAGAAGATGCTTTGCATTCAAGGCATGAGCGGCTGATATTCAAACCAGTCAAAGTCGGCATAGTTCGTCGTGGGTTGATGGTTGGAGGTGGCATAAAGGCCGATATAGGTCCCGGTAAATCCGCCCGCCACTTCCTTGCTTAGCAGGGTACCGCATACATGTTCGCAAACGGGCTGCCAGTGCTCCGGCTCCGTGGCCATGTAGAAGCTGTAATCCTGTTCGTAGGCGGTGACGCGCAGCCACAAATGCGTCGCTTCACAGGGAATCCGCCCCAAGCACTCGGATTTGCCTGCAAAGCAGCGCCATAGCGACACATGTCCCTCACCGTTTTCCTGCCCACGAAGCAGGGCAAGATGGTATTCGTGGTTCATTAGCATTGCCAGGCCCGCCGCTTCGCCCTCGGCCGGTACAAATGCCATCATCAGCCGGGCGGCAAAGGACAGGTGCTGCTGCCGGCGTCCGATAAAGGCCGGGTTTTCCAGATCCGTCAGGCGGAAAGGGGAAAGGAAGAGCCTTAGCCAGCCCGGACGCTGCGTAAGGCTGTAAACCTCGCGGCGGGGCGTGCGGAGAAGGTTCCAGCGCAGATCCAGCGTACTGCTTTCAAACGAGTCGCACGCGGGCGCTTCTTCCCAGCGGCAAACGGGCAATGCCGGCGCCGGATAGGTAAACTCCACATGGCCGGTATCCGGGCTGAAAACGGGCCATTCATCCTCCCAAATGACAGGAACGGCAAAGGTTTCTCTTCCGAGATTGCGATAGTCGCCGCCATCCGGGCGTGAAGCCAGCAGAACCGCCCACCACTCGCCGTTGGAAAGCTGAATCAGATCGGCGTGTCCGGTGCTGTTGATGGGATAATCCCTGCGCAAGTTGCGATGGGTGAGCACGGGGTTACGAGGATTAACCTCGTAAGGTCCCTCAATCTGGCGGCTTCGGAAAATGGTGACGCTGTGATTGTGGTCGGTTCCGCCCTCGGCAATCATCAGATAGTACCAGCCACCGATTTTGTATAAGTGCGGCCCTTCCGGTGCTACCGCGCCATGAAGTGCGCCATCGGTGCGGAGTATCCATCGCTGACCAATCAGCCTTCCACTTGGCAAATCCATTTCCTGAAGCCAGATGGAGCGCTCCTCCCGGGAGAGCTCCTGGGGGAAGGGACGCAGATTGCCCAGATAATACGTGCGGTCGCCGTCAAAAAACAACGTGGGATCGATGCTTTCCGCGCCCTGAATGATGACGGGATCAGACCACGGGCCCGCCGGGTCCTTGGCGGTAATATAAAAGTTGATATTGCCGTAATAGGGAGGATCCTTAACAAGGGTAGAGGAGATATAGAACAGGCCGTCCTGTTCGCGATAACGGATGGTGGAAGCATAGATGCCCTTGGAGGGCTTGATGTGGTCGAGATTCAGCTGCTGAGGACGGGTGAGGCAGTGACCGATTTGATGCCAGTGGACAAAGTCGCGGGAATGAAAGATCGGGATACCCGGAAAATACTCAAAGGAAGAAGTAACCAGATAGTAGTCCTCGCCTTTGCGGCAGACCGATGGATCAGGATAGAAACCAGGAAGCAGGGGATTGGTGAGAACCTTCATCGTGGAGCCTCCGCAGGTTGAAAATAATTAAGTAAGTATATTGCGTAACTAAATAATATTACTTTTCTTTCTGATTGTCAACACCATTCGGCAAAAAGTTTCGTCGGGTTTGGCCGCAGAGTTCATCCGTAGATATTTCGTAAATTGAACGACTTTCAAGGCATAACTCTCGCATAGGAAGCGAAAACAAAAAGGATTTTTACATAATACACATGCAGCACGAGGAATACAGCCTGATTGCGAAGGACTTCCGGCCGCAATGGGCTGCGGGCTCGTTTCATAAGCAGGAAGCCCCTGCACTTAGCCACTTCCCTGAGGGCCAGCACACTCGGACTTTTTCGATGCACTAACTACTAAAAGAAGAAATTCTGTGGGGGAGTCCGGGAGGAGCCCTGTGAGGAACAAATTTTCGCCGCTGTCTGGCCGCCGATCCAACCTTCTCCAACAGGTTGGCCAGGCTCACAGAATCGCAGGCGCGTCTTTTCCCTCACATGGGAATTTTCCTCTTGACAACCGCTCCGGCCCATGCTATGATAGGCAACGTGGTTTGGACATCCCGGATGTGTCGCCGGAAGGGAATCCGTTACCAAGGCGTCCGGAGTTCGAGCCTTCGGCGGGTCGCCCATCCCTCTTCCCCATAGAAGGAGGACATATCCTCTGCGGGCGTGGCGGAATGGCAGACGCGCCAGACTTAGGATCTGGTGCCCCCGTGGCGTATGGGTTCAAGTCCCTTCGCCCGCACCATTTCATCAGAAGTGGAACATGCGGTAGTAGCTCAGTGGTAGAGTGCCACCTTGCCAAGGTGGATGTCGCGAGTTCGAATCTCGTCTACCGCTCCACTTTTTCTGAGGGGTCGAATGCTCAAGCCATCTTTGGGCGGGTGTAGCTCAATGGTAGAGCCCCAGCCTTCCAAGCTGGTTACGTGGGTTCGATTCCCATCACCCGCTCCACCTGAAAAGCGCCTGGCGTTGTTTCTGAGAGGAAATAACGTTGGGCGTTTTTTTGCGCTCCCGATATTTGCGACCGAAGCCCGGATTCCTCTTTTCCCGATGCCCCAATCCTTGACAATCAAAGCGCGGCGCGTGTATAATTCAAATATCTGTGGCCTTTTTCACAGACGATTTGATGAGGTGAAACACATGCTGAAGGTACTCAAGGGAATGAAGGATGTGCTTCCCGCCGAAAGCGCGCGGTGGCGCGCTCTGGAGCGGGAAATGCGCAAAGCGGCCCTGATGGCCGGATACCGGGAAATCCGCACGCCCGTACTGGAGCATACGGAGCTCTTCGCACGATCCGCTGGCGAAAGCAGCGATGTTGTGCGCAAGGAAATGTATACCTTTCTGGACAAGGGCGACCGAAGCGTGACCCTCAAGCCCGAAAGCACTGCCGGCACCGTGCGCGCCTTTTTGGAAAGCGGCCTGTATGCGCAGGCGCTTCCCCTGAAAATGTACTATGTGAATGCGCCGCATTTCCGCTACGAGGCGCCTCAGTCGGGCCGCCTGCGCGAGCACCATCAGTTCGGCATGGAGTGCTTCGGCGCAGCCGAGCCCTCCGCGGATGCGGAGCTGATCTGGCTGGTGGTAAGGCTTCTGGACAGCTTCGGATTGAAAAACCTGTCCGTGCGCATCAATTCCATCGGCTGTCCCAACTGCCGTCCAGCGTATCAGAAAGCATTCCGCGAGTACCTTGCAGCCAGAAAGGACCAGCTGTGCCGTACCTGTCAGGAGCGCATGGAAATCAACCCTATGCGCACGCTGGATTGCAAGGAGGAAGGCTGCAAACTGGCCCTGGCTGACGCGCCTGTGATGCTGGACCACCTTTGCGACGAGTGCCGGGCGCATTTTGAGCTGCTCAAGCAGTATCTGGACGAGGCAGGCATTCACTACGCGGTCGACCCGCGTATCGTGCGCGGACTGGACTATTACACCAAGACCGTTTTTGAGGTGATTACCGCTACGCCAAACGGCGAGCTGACGGTATGCGGCGGCGGCCGTTATGACGGGCTGGTACAGGAACTGGGCGGGCCGGCTATTCCCGCGGTGGGCTTCGGCATGGGAATCGAGCGGGTGCTCATGCTGCTGGATGCATTGGAGCCGGGGGAGTGCCGCCTCCAAATCGAGGATGAAACCCCGCAGGTCTTTGTCGCCTGTCTGAACCGTCAGCTCTCCCTGCAGGCATTTTCGCTGCTTCGCCGCTTCCGTGAGGCGGGCCTGCGCGCCGACATGGACCACCAGGCCCGCAGCCTTAAGGCGCAGTTCAAATACGCCGATAAGCTGGGCGCGAAATATGTGGCCGTGCTTGGAGACGACGAAATCGAGCGCGGGGTGGTCAAGCTGCGTGACATGTCCACGCGCGAGGAATGGGAAGCGCCGCTGGAGACGGCGGCCGAAGCGCTCAGGGAGCGCCTGTAAACGAGCGATCGCAGGAGCCGGGCGTTCCCATGAGGACGGCAGGCTGATTCAAAGGAGGAAGGTTCCATGAATAATCGCACCCATATGTGCGGTGAGGTAACCGCCGAGGTGGCGGGGCAATCCGTGATTCTTAAGGGCTGGGTGCAGCGGGCACGCAACCTGGGCGGCATCGTGTTCGTCTGGCTGCGCGATCGCACAGGCATTGTGCAGGTGGTCTTTGACGGCAATGATATTTCCAAGGAGCTGCTGGAGCTGGCCGAGTCCCTGCGCAGCGAATATGTGATCGAGGTACATGGCCAGGCCCGGATGCGCGCGCCTGAGGCCGTGAACAAGAAGCTCAAGACGGGCGAGGTGGAGGTTGTGGCGGAGTCCGCCGTCATCCTCAACGCCAGCAAGACGCCCCCCATTTATATCGAAGATGATACCAAGGAGCAGGAAAGCCTGCGCCTAAAATACCGGTACCTGGACCTGCGCCGTCCCAGCATGCAAAACATGCTGCTTTTCAGGCACAAGGTCATCAAACTCCTGCGCGACTACATGGACGAGCAGGGCTTTATCGAGGTGGAAACGCCCATTTTGAGCAAGTCCACCCCCGAAGGCGCGCGCGACTATCTGGTGCCCGCCCGCGTCAAGCCGGGCACCTTCTATGCCCTGCCGCAGAGCCCGCAGATCTACAAGCAGCTGCTGATGCTCGCCGGACTGGACAAGTACTATCAGGTGGCCCGCTGCTTCCGCGACGAGGATGGCCGTGCCGACCGCCAGCCTGAATTTACCCAGTTTGACATGGAAATGAGCTTCATCGACCCGGAAGATATCCAGACCGTGGTCGAGGGTGCGTATGCGCATGTGTTCAAAGAGCTGATGGGCGTGGAGCTTTCGCTTCCCCTGCGGCGCATCACCTGGCGCGACGCTATGGCCCGCTACGGCAGCGACAAGCCGGATACCCGCTTCGGTATGGAAATTCAGGATGTGAGCGAGGTGGTTGCGGGCTGCGGCTTCAGGGTTTTTGAAGAGGCGCTGGCCGCCGGCAACACCATTTGCGCCATCTGTGCCGGGGGCGCAGGCCACCTGAGCCGCAAGGAGCTGGACGCGCTGGGCGAATTTGTCAAGACCTATCACGTCAAGGGCCTTGCCTGGGCTGTGGTAAACGAGGACGGAACCCTGCGTTCCAGCTTTGCCAAGGCCATGCAGGGCGACAGCATGCAGCGCCTGCTGGAGACCCTTTCCGCCAAGCCCGGCGACGCGGTGTTCGTTATCGCAGACAAAAAATACGTGGCGCTGACTGCCATGGGGCAGCTGCGCCTGCGCCTGGGCAAGCAGCTGAACCTGATTGACAGCAAGCGCTATGACCTGCTGTGGGTGACCGAGTTCCCCCTGCTGGAGTGGAGCGACGAGGAGAATCGCTTCCTGGCCATGCACCATCCCTTCACCAACGTGATGGAAGAGGACATTCCGCTTATGGATACCGACCCCGGCGCGGTGCGCGCCAAGGCCTACGATCTGGTCATGAACGGCGTGGAGATGGGCAGCGGCTCCATTCGTATCCATCAGAGCGATGTACAGGAGAAGATGTTCAAGCTGCTGGGCTTCACCAAGGAACAGGCGTGGGACCAGTTCGGCTTCCTGCTGGGCGCGTTCCAATACGGCACGCCGCCGCACGGCGGTTTTGCCTTCGGCATTGACCGTATGGTGATGATTCTCAGCGGCGCGGAAAGCCTGCGCGACGTGCTGGCCTTCCCCAAGATCCAAAACGGCGCATGCCTGATGATGGAGACGCCCTCCGCCGTGCAGCCGGAGCAGCTGGAGCAGCTGAAGATTCGCTGCGTGGAATAACAAAATCCTGCGCTTTGATTGTCAAGCCCCGCCTTATCTGTTATACTATAAGCTGAATCGGGCTGATGGGCCGCGCGGGCCCAATCCATAGGAGGTGTGGAATATGGCCACCAAAAAGGATAATCTGCCTTTGACCCTGGATCAGGATAATGATTCCACGGGAACGATCACATATGCCAATGAAGTCATCGCCATCATCGCGGGCGTTGCGGCCAACGAGGTGGAGGGAGTTGCCGGGATGTGCTCCGGCGGCGGCATCACCGATGTGTTCGGCCGCAACAAGAACATTACCCGTGGCGTGAAGGTGGAGCTGGGCACCGAGGAAGCCGCCGTCGATATCTATCTCATCATCGAATACGGCACACCTATCCAGACCGCCGCCTCCAACGTTCAGGAAAATGTGCGCAAGGCGATCGAATCCATGACCGGGCTGCATGTGGTGCGCGTGGATGTGCACGTGCAGGGTGTCAGCTTTGAAAAGGAACAGAAGGAAACGCTGGAGGGTCTTAAGTCCCTCAAGGGCATCGAGGACAGCGCGGCCAAGCCGGAAAAGCCGGTCGAGTCGGTGCACGTGGAATTTGAGGGGGAACCCACCCCGGCTGAAATGCACGCGTCCGATCCTGTAGAGGAAATGGAAGCGGAGCAGCCCACGGAAGAATAAGCGCTGGCAATACCTGCTCTCTGCTTGGCGTAGACTAAGTCGGGGCAGGCATTGCTTTTGGGCGTCGTTCTGATGCGAGGGAGGGTCGCAAGATGAAAATAACCGTATGGGACAGAATCTGGTCGGCGCTTTCCGGCGTCCTGATTGTCCTGGCGGGGCTGTGGCTCCTGGGGCTGGTTTTCGTTGTGCAGCCGACGTGGCTGGAGGCAGTGTGGATGAGCGCCCCCTTGACCTGGTGGCAGCGCGCGGTGATGATCGTGGGGGCGCTGGCACTGATTGCGCTGGGGCTGCACGATGTTTTGCTCCTGTTCCGCCGCACGCGTGAAAAGGGATTTATCATCCAGCATTCGGAGTATGGAGACATGAGCATCTCCATGAACGCGCTGGAAAGCATGGTGCAAAAATGCGTGGCCTCCCACCAGGAACTGACGGTCAACGCCACGCATATTCAGCACGCCCGCGAGGGCATCGTCGTGGATATTAAGATCACGCTGCCTGGCGGGGTCAACATTCCCCTGACGGTCAATGCGCTGCAGAAGCAGATCAAGCAATACATCACCTCCTGCAGCGGCGTGGACGTGCATAAGGTGCGCGTGATGGTGGAGACCGACGCGCGCGCGGCTTCCGATACGGACGCGCAGCCTGCGGCGGACGCACCCATTCCCACAGCGGCAGCGCCCCTGGCGGAGGGCATTGAAGAGCCGATTTTCCGTCATGTGGAAGAGGCGGCGAGCTATGCTGTTTCTGACGGGGAGCAACCCGACGGCAGCCGGGAGACGGAGGTCCAGCCGGATGCTGTGCCGGATGCGCCGGCGAATGAGCAGGAGGAAGATGAATCCGCGCCGGATGCGCCTGCGCGGCGGGAAGCAACAGCCGTGGAGAGCGTTGAAGGGGAGGAGAATGCGTAATGGAAACCGGTGAAAAAAAGAACTTGCTTCGTGTGGGTACGCCGCTGTGCGGCCTGGTCTGCGGAATGGTAGGCGTGGTGATTGCGCTCATGTTGCTGCTGCTGGGATTCTGGCGGGCGCTGTTTGTGGCACTGTTCTTTGCGGCAGGCTATTTTGTGGGCGCGTTCCAAAATAAAACGGAACTCATCAAGGGCTGGATCAATCGCCTCTTCCCGCCGAAGGGCGAGTGAAGGAAGATACAAACGATACGGAATAACGGGGAGTGTTGAAAACCATGGCGCGTTCGATTGCCAGGCAGGCTGCCATGCAGCTTTTGTATGAACGCCTGTCCGGCGGAGAGGCTGACGACGAATCGCTCGATCTGGTTTACGAGCAGCTATCCATGGCGCAGCCGGAGGGCAGCGCCCGGCTCAGACCCAGCAAGGACGAGCGTCAGTACATCAGCGATGTGCTGACCGGCGTGGAGGAGTACCAATCCGAGCTGGATGACAGCATTGAAAAGCACAGCACCGGAGCATGGACGCTCAGCCGCGTACCGCATGTGGACCTGAGCATTCTGAGGCTGGCGGCCTATGAACTGTACCATCGCGCAGATGTGCCTGACAACGTCGCGGTCAGCGAAGCCATGGAAATGGCCAATCGCTACAGCGAGCCCAAGAGCGGCCGCTACATCAACGGCGTCCTGGGCGCAATGGTACGCGACAAGCAGGAGCCAAAGGCATAAGCGCCCGCATGGGGGAAAGGAGCGGGCCAATGCGCGTGACCCTGGGTTTTGACACCAGTTGCTACACTACTTCCGCGGCGGCGGTGGACGAGCATGGCGCGGTGGTAGCCGCTGAACGCATGCTTCTGCCTGTCCGGGAGGGACAGCGCGGCCTTCGCCAGAGCGAGGCCGTTTTTGCGCATGTGCGGCAAATGCCCCAGGTGATGGAAGCATTG